>Ga0326734_1000097_pt1 | contig 28746 bp, 26 predicted proteins | sample 15_GP2_1315_FD_207944 | JGI IMG/M metagenome (GOLD analysis project Ga0326734, IMG submission 207944) | Glacier ice microbial communities from Ngari, Tibet, China - 15_GP2_131.5 | ecosystem: Environmental > Aquatic > Freshwater > Ice > Glacier | place: China: Ngari, Tibet | collected 2018-07-18 | reverse complement strand
GTAGAAGTGTAGATATGTAGAAGTGTAGATATGTAGAAGTGTAGATATGTAGAAGTGTAGATATGTAGAAGTGTAGATATGTAGAAGTGTAGATATGTAGAAGTGTAGATATGTAGAAGTGTAGATATGTAGAAGTGTAGATAGATAGATGTAGATGTAGATAGATAGATGTAGATTAGGTGTAGGTTAAGTAAGATAAATAGATATAATTGAATAGATAAATTTAATTTAACATTAGGTAGGTCACCTAATCAAAAATGATCAATGTTATATTAAAATTACTAATCAAAATTATCTTTGGTATAATTTGACACATTTATCATTTTTTAATTAGGGGGTGGTGGGCGAGAGATAAATATAACCGGATTAATAAGATTACTGATGTTATTTTTCTTATTAAATAATTTTGTTAATTTATTGTTGAATAATAATAAATTAAATACCTTTTAACCAATTTTTAAAACTTAAGTTTTAAAAATCTATAAAAGTAACCAAAAAATAATTTGTGGTTAAAAATTAGAATTAGTAGAACTAGGATATGGGTCTGATAGTAAATTGTCTGATGGAACGTAAGTTTGTGAAATAGGTGCTAAAGAAATTTCTTTAACTGAAACATCAGATGAAACACTTGATCCTAAATTTTCAGGTTTAGTAGGATTACTATAAAAAATATAATATCCTCCATATAAAATTACAGGTATATATAATAAGTACATTATATTAGTACTTGTTTCATCGTTACTTTCTTTTTTTTTAGAACTTAAAAATATGTAAACTATTATAGTTGTAATTACAACAAAAATATGATAGTTATTATCCATAGTTATTAATATTACTAATGAATTTAAATTTAAAAATTAAACTAAAGTAATTTGATTAAACTTTTTTAGTGGTATTTGATTAAACTTTTTTAGTGGTATTTGATTAAACTTTTTTAGTGGTATTTGATTAAACTTTTTAAAAAGTTTAGTTTAAAGTAGAATTATTTTATCTAGTGTAATATTAATAAAAGATGTCTAGTTCTAAAGAAGCTCAAGCTTCAATAAAACGTTTGATATTAAGTAAAACAGAATATGAATCAAAATTAAATATGATTTTAAAGAAATATTTTATTAAATATTTCAAAGAATTATATGATGAAATAAAGATATATAAAGAATTTCAAAAAAAGTTATACAATATACCTAGTTGGTCATCTGATAAATTAACAAGAGAATTTGTGTATTTTACAAAATATGTTAATAAAAAATACGATTTAAATCAAAATGAACTATCAAAAATACTAGAAATTATTTATACTTTAAATATTAAAATAATGACACCGCTTTTTAATTATCCGATTAATAATATTCCTAAATTTAAGGATTTTTGGTATAAATGTATTAAAAAGTTTGGTAAATTTTATTATGAAAATCCAAAATTAATTAAAGACGGGGGTGCTATTAATTATTTAGATGATACTGTTAAAAATGTTATTCAAAAATTTATACCAATAAAAGATATTATAAATACCGAAAAACAAAAATTAGAAAAATATGATTTTGAAAATGAACCTTTTAGTGAAAAATCAATCAAAAATTCATTTTCTAGAGAGCCTAGTTCTAAAGCAAAATTAGAAGTTGAACTTGAAAATACAGATCATTCGGAACAATTAAATCATGCTGCTACTTCTAATTTTGAAAATGAATATTATAATAGCGAAGCAGAACCAGAAGTTGAAGTCGGTACTAAAAAATTAGAAAAAGAATTAGAAGATGATGAAGAAAAAGAAAAACAAATAGAATTACCTAAATATTTGTTTAATAAAAAAAAAAACTACTTTAATTATAAATTATCAAAAATGAAAAAGAAAAATGAAATGGATGAAAATTTTTTTGACTAATGTTAACGTCTACTTACTTTTAGACCTCTTGTAACTAAAATTGGAACTTCATTGGTTGTAACTTCAATTACTTCAGTTGCAGTTGTAATTTCATTAGTTGTAACTTCAATTACTTCATTAGTTGTATCTAAAAGTATTACTTGATTGTTATCGTTTTTATTAGAATTTTTTAATTCTTTTAAAGTAATATTGTAATTAAATAGATTGTTTTCCATCCTAGAATGAATATCTTTTAATTGGTTTTCTTTTTGTTTTAATAAAAATTCATTCTCTATTAACATTACTTTAAGTGAATTAATATGATTATTTTCTGATAATAATTCTTTATGTAATGAATCTAGTTCTGTAAGTTTTGTATTATTTAATTCTATTAAAAGATTATGTTCTCTAAAAATATTAGTATATTTTACATTTAATTCTTCTAAATTATTAATTTTTGAATGTAATTCTGAAAGCGTTTCTTTATATTTTAATTTTATATCATCATATCTAGATTGTAAATCATTTTTATCACTTGAAACTATATTCAAGTTATTAATAAATTCATCCTTTTCATTTTGTATTTTTTGTTTATCTTTTTCTAAATTACTTATCAGCATTAAATTCATATTATTTAGATTCATTATTTTATTATTTAATTCTTTAATTTCTACTTCAGCTTCAGTTAATTTATTAGTAGATTCCATTATATTAATATTTTTTTCTTGAAATTGTATTTGCATATCTGTAAAATTTCTTTTGAAAAGTTTTAATTCTTCATCCTTACCATTCATACTTTTTGACAGTTCTTCTATTTTATCATTAAGATTTTTAATTTCATCTTGATATCTATTGTTTCCTATATTTTTTGATCTTGAACTAGCATTTTTTAAAAACTCTTCAGTATTCATAGCTTTATATATTTATAAAATAAATAAAAATATAAAATTAAACTATCAAAATCTAAAGATTTTAATCTTTGGATAAAGTTTACTTTGTTTACTTTTTTTCTTCTAAAAATTCAGCTGGTATATATTCTTTTGCTAATGCAGCACCAATATTAGCTGAAGCATCGTATTTTGAAATTTCATCATCTTGAATTTTTTTAATTAAAAAAAGCATTTGATTTAATTTTTCAGTAAATTTTTCTTTATTAAATGAACTTTTTTGATGTTCGTTTATAATAAAATTAAATAAACTTTTTGAAGTCTTGAATAAATATTCATATTTTTTTTCTAATTCTAATAGATCGATATCGATATCTTTTTGTATATCTTTTATCATATTTTCTGATTCTAATTTAATTCTATTAATTTTTGTATCGTGTATATTATTTGACATTTCTTATTATAAAAAAACAAATAATAATTTATGAAATAACGAGAAACACAAAAAAAATGAATTTTAAATTAAAAATATAAATCGTATAAAAAGTTCATTAATTATGCAATTTAATGATGAAATGTTAAATAAAGATCTTGATCATTACGCTTTAAATGATGACAACGACAATGACAACTACAATGACAATGACAACGACAACGACAACGACAACGACAACGACAACGACAATGACAACGACAACGACAATGACAACGACAACGACAACGACAATGACAACGACAATGACAACGACAACAATATAAATGTAAATAAAAATAAACAATTAAATGTTAATAAGATAATTTCTAAAACTAAAAATTTAACAGACAATGAAAAAAAACATATATTAAATATTTTATTAACTTATAAAGTTGAATATAGTAAAAACCAAAGTGGGTATTTTTTTTATTTAGAAAAAATTAATGATGAAATTATTGATAAAATATTAAAATGTATAGATCTTATAGAAGAAAAGAGTGATTTAATTTATAATTTAGATAAAAAAAGAGATGAACATCTAGAATATTATAAATCTTTAATTGAAAACAAGTTAAAAGAAACTATAAATTTTAAAAAGAAAACGTTGATAGATAACTTACGTTTAATTGAAGAAACATTTTATATTATTAAAAAAAAAACTACTAAAAAAAAAGTAAAATTTACAGATGAAGACCCTGATAAATTAATGAAAGATCATCTTAAAAAATATAAATATAAAAAAGATTCAATATATCATAGAATATCACGAGTTATGATACAATTAACAAGAAGTAATAAACGTAAACATATTAAAGTAGATCGTGGCGATGAAGGCGGCGGAGGTAGTGAAGGTGAAGGTGGCGGAGGTAGTGAAGGTGGTGGAGATATTGGAGGTGAAGGTGGTGGAGATATCGAAGTTGGAGATGATATCGAAGTTGGAGATGATATCGAAGTTGGAGATGATATCGAAGTTGGAGATGATATCGAAGTTGGAGATAGTTTAAATGGTAATGATAGCGATAGCGAATTAGAAGATAATGAATATTATAATAGTGATAATGATAATTCTGATTCATTTGATACTTCGGAAACTGAACATACCGAAACCGAAACCGAACATACTGATACAGAAACACAAACAAAAACACGTAAAATTAAGAAAAAAACTAAAATTTCATCAAATGAATTAGATTATTATAAAAATTTATTAAAAAAAGGGGGGTTTAAATTTGACGATGATAAAGAAGTAATTATGATGAAAGAACAATATATCATTTAGTACTTTTTAACAAAAAGTATCTAAAAACGTGAAATTTTATATAACATTTTATATAAAATTAAAGCCTGTCATAAAATTAACATTTGTCATAAAATAAATATTCTGTTGTTACTTCTTTTACCGGTATATTTATTAAATGTTTATTCGTATATTCTTTTAACACATTTAATCTATTATCCCATTCGTTTTTATCTCTTATTATTGGTACATCTAAGCCCTTATGATATTTAAAACTTGATAATATCTTTTTGTTTTCTTTATTTATATATGTATCTGGATTAAATCTTATGTAAATTACAGGTCTATTTCCAAAATCTTGGAATAACTCCATTGTACGTTTATTTTCACAAGAAGTATCACGATGCTGATTTTCATCACATTCTATAATTAATACATGTGTAAATTTATCTATGTAACAGTCTGGTCTTCTTTTAGAACATCCACCTGTTTGTTTATCAAATATCATAATTTCTTCTTTAAATATTTCTTTAAGAAAATCCGTCATATGAGTTTCTTTAACTTTATAATTTACAGAAATTTTTTCATTAGGGTATTTATTAATAAAACATCTTAAACAATAACCTTTATATTTATTATTTCTATTTTTGGGAATTTGGCTACAATATTCTTCCTTACAAGTTTTATGTTTTACATCAACCATATCTTCTTTTTTATGCTTAGCACAATACAACCCACTTTTTTCATTTGGTAAATTATAATTTGGTTGTATATCACAATTTTCTTCCAAACATTTTTTAGTTAAAACATTAACCATATTTTCTTTTTTATGCTGACCGCAATAAATACCGATTTTTGTATTTTGTAAATTAAAATGAGGTTTTATTTTGCAATTTTCTTCTAAGCATTTTTTAGCTTTAATATTAACCATATTTTCTTTTTTATGTTTGTTACAATAAATACTAGTTTTTTCATTTTCAAAATTAAAACTAGATCTTATGTTACAATCATCTTCTTTACATCGTTTATTTGTTACATTAGTCATATTAATTTTTTTATGTTCGTGGCAATAAATTCCTAGTTTTTTATTATGTAAATTATAATTAGGAATTTTATCACAGTTTTCTTCTTTACAACGTTTACTTTTAACATTTATCATGTCAGTTTTTTTATGTTCATTACAATAAATTGGTGTACTTTCATTAATATAATTAAAAGTTGCTGATTTTTTACAATTTTCATGTTTACATTTTAAAACATTTACATTTATCATATTATCTCTCTTATGATTTTTACAATAAATACCCATATGTTCATTGGGTAAATTAAAATGAGCATATGTCTCGCAATTTTCTTCTAAACATTTTCTTACCATTAATAGTTTATATTATAAAAAATTGAAAATAAACTCAATTTATTATTTATTAATTATTAATTATGGGCGTACCTGGACTCTTTATGAATTACTATAAAAAGTATAATAAAACAAATGAACTTACAATCGAACCAAGTGAATTGTCAAAAATGAATGTAGGTGATTTGTTTTTCGATTTGAACAGCTTACTACACCCATGCGCGCATCAAATATTAGCAGCAAATCATGATAAATATTTGTTGATAGATAATATAAATGTGAGATTAGAACTTATTGAAAAAGATATTATTACAAATTGTATTAATTATACTAAATTTATTATAAGTCAAGTATCACCTGAAAATGTTTATTTAGTTATAGATGGAGTAGCACCTAGAAGTAAAATGAATCAACAAAGAGAACGTCGATATAAATCTGAATTTTTAAGAAAACTAGATGAAATACCTTTATGGGATTCAAATAATATAACACCTGGTACTAAATTCATGGATAAATTAATCGAAGAATTAAAAAAGTTAAAAGACATTATATTATCCGATTCAAATGAACCAGGCGAAGGTGAACATAAAATTATGAAAATTATAGAACAAAAAAACTTAGCGGATAAAGTAATGATATATGGATTAGATTGTGATTTAGTATTTTTAAGTATATTACATAAATTTAGTGATGATATTATTTTAGTTAGAGATAATTCTTTTAATAATACTTTGTCAGATGACAAAAAAGTTATAGATTTTATAAATATTAAAAATTTGAAAAGTTATATTTATAATGATTTTTTAGGGGTTTTACAGCAAACAAAATATGATACTAATTCTCTTGTAAAAAATCTGTTGATTGATGATTATGTATTTTTATGTTTTTTTCTTGGAAATGATTTTCTTGAACATTTACCATCTGTTTATATTAAAAAAAATGGTATAGATACACTTATGAAAGCTTATTCAAATGCTTATAAAGGAGAATATTTAATTAATTTTAACACTGAAAATAAAACAAAAGATATTATAAATACTAATTTTTTAAGAGATATAATGTATCAATTAAGAAATCATGAAAGTTATTTTTTCAAGAATTACAATAGTGAATTTTTTACAGAATCAACGTTAACTGATACTATTGAAAAAGATGAAAAAGTATGTTTTTATGATGGGTCCGGGGAAGGTTTACTAAATCTTAAAACTAAAAATTATAAACAAAAATATAATATTTATTATGGTATTAAAACAAATGAATTAAAAGATGTTTGTTTAAATTATATAGAAGGTTTATTATGGGTTTTTTATTATTATAAAGGGCATGTTCATCAAAATTGGTCTTGGTTTTATAGATATCATAATAGTCCATTTTGTTCAGATTTATTTGATTTTGTTAAAAATAATCCAATATTAATTGATAGTTTAGATTTTAAGAAAGATAATCCATTTACTCCAATAAAACAATTATGTTTAGTTTTACCAAAAAAATCATTACTTAATATATTGAAAGAATTAAACTATGATAATGAACATTCATTAATTTTATTTATAAATAATAAAAATTTTAATAATAAATATTATCCTGAAAAATTATTTATTGATATTATCAATAAAAGATATTTATGGCAAAGTAAAATATTTTTTGAAAATATTGATGACAATATAATTGATTTATTTATTTAAATTATTTAATTTACAAAATTTATTTTATTTTATAATATTATAAAAATAATATGTCTTCTCCATTTTCTAGTTTAACAAAACAACAATCACAATATCTTGCCTACGCTTTAATCGCAGCAGCTGCTTTTTTAATGTTTGCTCCACCACAATATCAAATGTATGTTCCAGTTCAAATGGATATGCAAACTAAACAAATGGTAGCGGTTGCTGTTGTTGTCATTGCTTATTATTTTTATAATGGGCAAAAATTCTCTTCTTAACTTTTAAAAAAGTTTATCAAAATACATTGTCAGTTAAAAGGGTAATAAATTAACAAATTAATTAAAATTTACTGCGTAAACTATTTAAATATAAATTATTTAGATAATATAAAAAATGAATAAAGCATCCGTAAGTACCTCTAAAACTACAAGACGAACTAAAAAAGAACCAGTTGAAGTTGTTGAAGTTGTTAAAGTTGTTGAAGCTGCTCCAGAAGTTGTTGAAGCTGAACCGGTTGAAGAAACTATTTCATTTAGACATCGTCTTGATTCTTTGATTCAAGCAACAACTCTTCATATGAATGGTCTTAAAAGTCATGTTCAAGAAATGAAAAGACTTCAAAAAGAACATGATTTATTGCTTAAAGAAGCATCAAAAAAGACAAAAAAGAAGAAGGGACCAAGAGATTTTACTAAACCTAGACGTGCTACTGGATTTGCTGAACCAGTTATTGTTAGCGACGAGCTTTATAGCTTTCTTGTAAAGACTAAAGCTACTATGAAAGATCCTAGCTTTGTTCCAACTAGTCAGGAAGAAGATTCTAACTGGCCAAGAATCCCAGTAGTTAAGGGTACTCCTGTTGCTAGAACTGATGTAACTTCACATATTAGCAAGTATATTAGAGAACATAATCTTCAAAATCCAGAAGCACGTAGAGAAATCGTTCCTAATGCGACTTTACGTAAAATTTTCTCAGAACCAACTGAAACAAGTAAACTCGACCCATCCGAACTTGTATTTACGTATCTTCAGCTTCAACGGTATGTTAATCATCATTTTCCACAAAAAGTTGCTAAAGTGTAACTGGGCTTTCGCGCCCAAACGACGAAATAATTTATTCTTTTGTATATGTCAATATAACTTTTTTATTACAATAATCAAATGGTTTTTGTAATTTTATATAATCTAAATAAGAAACGCATTATAAAAAAAATGAATTTTATTAAAAAATTAGTAGAATTACTTAAAATGAATAATCCAAATAACATACTTATTACTAAAACTAAAGTAGAAGCAATTCTCAATTACTTTGGACCAATAGGTGGTCCAATTGATGGACCACTTATTCCTCTTAAAATAAATAATTTACAACATTATCAAGAAGCATTTATTCACGAATCTTATTATCAAGCTCAGCAACAAGGAAATATTGATGAAAATGAACCAATTTATATTGATTATCTTGCTAAATGTTCAAATGAGACAAAAGAATATTTGGGCGATCATGTTTTGAAAACATGCCTTGGAAGATACCTTTATGAAAGATTCGACACAGAACGTGAAGGATTTTTAACAAAATTAAAGATTAAAATTGAAAAATGTAGTATGTTACATCAGTTTGCTCTTACATTAGGATTTAAGAAATTTTTATTGCTTAGTTTACAGATAGAAAATCAAACACTTTTGGATTTCGATCGCGGTCGCAATACACCAAGTTATTACGAAGATAGTTTCGAAAGTTTCTTAGGGAGTATTATGGAAGATTTTGGAGTTATGGGATATATTTACGCTGATCGTTTTATTAGAAATATTATTGATAATACTATTGATTTTGCTGAATTAATTTCAAAAAATGATAATTTTAAAGATTCTTTACAACGTTATTTTCAAGGAAATAAATGGCGCACTCCAGTTTATTCTTCGATCAATGAAGAAGGTCCTTTGTACCGTAAAGTGTTTACAAGAATACTTTATATTAATTGCGAACAATTTAACCAATTAGACACATTACAGCAAGAAAATATAACACGGTATACTGAAGAATGTCTGAATTATTATAAAACAAATTCTGTAAAAATTTATACAGAACTTTTTAACAAAATTACCGAAGGCGAAACTAATTACATTCTTTGTTTAGGATCAGGTAGAAAAGTTATAATGTCAGAACAACTGGCTGCTAAGCAAGGCCTTGTCAATTTAAATTTGTCACTTAATTTTTAAATGCAATTATTTAGTTGGCCGAGAATTTCTGTTTACGTGGCTGAGCACCTTAAAAAATCTTAGATGATTCTGGTATAAAATATTTTTTACGATATTAATTTGCGGGTAATTTAAAATTATATTATCTTTAATCATAATATGGGAAATTCATTCATGTCAGTGTATAAAGAACCAGAAACAGAAACTGAAACATTACATAGACGTTCACAAAGAACTATTGAAATTTCACTTAAACGAGCACATACAATTTCACGTGAATATTCACATAACAAAAGTCTTACTTGTATTCTTTGTAATAAAACCCTTAATATATCAAATATTGAACATCATTGTGAAATAAGACCTTCTGTTGAAGAATTTTCAATTAAATTTACCTAATTTTTTAATTAAACTTTTTAAAAAAAGTTTTCGCTTAAATAAAATTATTTAAATATAATATTTATATATAAATAAAACAAGATGGCTGAAACAGAAGGAATTGTATCTATTCAAGAAAAATTTAAATTATACATTTCTTTACAAAAAGAAATAGCAGAATTCAGAAAAAAACAATCTGAACAAAAAAAAATCTTACAAACTTTAGAAGCTGATATCCAAGAGCATATGCTTGAACATCAATTAGACAACATTACTTTAGCAGATGGAGAAATCGTTATTTACCAACGTAAAACTAACCAAGCTATGAAAAAACCAGCAATGACAGAAAAAATAGCAGAAAAGCTAAAATGCACTGATGAAAAAGCAGAAGAATTAGCAGAAGCTTTACTTGGTAACAAAATCTTTGCTGTTGAAAATAAGATTAAAGCCCTAATTAAAAAAAAAAAGTAAAAAATTAAAATAGATAAGATACTTCATTATCAGAAGTTTCTTTATTTAAATATTTTATTAAAAGTTTACCTTTAAAAGTATATTAAAATCTATTTTTTTAACAAATTTGATAATTCTATTATTTAATTTATAATATAATTGTACATTCATATTGTATATAGGTTCTTTAAGATTAAACAAAATTTTATCATTAATATCACGATAAAAATATTTAAATAATATTTTTTCATTGTCATTATCTTTATTTTTCGATAAATTAGTATAAAATTTGTTTAAATTATCGTCATCACAACTTTTTATATATATTTCATTAAATATATCATTAATTGGTTCATTTTCGCTAGAATAATTATTATTACTATTATATTCATTTTTAGAATATCCAAGTATGTCTTTTAATTGAAGATTTAATCCGTTTTCTATAAATGTTATATTAAAACTTTTTTCATTACTTATCTGAACTCTATTTTTATTTTTATCATATAAAATTTTATATGATTTAAACACACTTTTTTCATTAATTAATTTTTCAATAATATCAATTAATTCTTGTATAGTATAATTACCTTGAGGTATAACTATTTTTTGTTTACTATTATTTTCTACCAACTGTATTTTATTATTATGTTCATTAATATTATTAAATGTATCTTTTGAATAGATTTTAAAATCACATATTGTAAAATTTTGTAATGCTGTATCGAATGTAAATTCATACGAATTTTGTTTATCATTATACTTTGATGAATTTGAATACAAATCTAAATAAATTTCTTTGTTTTCCTCAATTTCTTTGTTTTTCTCAATTTCTTTGTTTTCCTCAATTTCTTTGTTTTTCTCAATTTCTTTGTTTTTCTCAATTTCTTTGTTTTTCTCAATTTCTTTGTTAGACATCAATTTTATAATTTCTTTAATTTCTATTATTTCTTTGATTGTATTAAAGCTACACTCATTATTTTCATTGACTAGTTCTTTTATTAAGTCTTTTATTAAGTCTTTTATAGAATTCAAATTAACAAATTCTGATTCTTGTAATTGTGATTGTGATTGTAATTGTAATTGTGATTGTGATTGTGATTGTAATTGTGATTGTAATTGTGATTGTGATTGTAATTGTAATTGTGATTGTGATTGTGATTGTAATTGTGATTGTAATTGTGATTGTGATTGTGATTGTGATTGTGATTGTGATTGTGATTGTGATTGTGATTGTGATTGTATTTGTTCTAATTCTATTTGTTCTTGTATAGAATTTTCAGGTGTCAAATATATTTGTATAGTTAATTTATTTAATTCGACAAGAAGTTTGTCTAAGAGTTGTACGTTTATTTCTTTATCATACATTTTATCAAGAAAATTGTTAAAAGTACTGTTTTGAATTTTAAATAGTTTATCTTTGTCAATTTCTATGTTATATTTACCATGTATTATTTCGCATATAAAATTAATATTTTGTGGTGTAAAATATTGTTGTTTTATATTTTTTATAATCGGATTCATTACTATTAATATACATATTAATAATTAATTTTATTTATTCGCGCACGTTTGAATACTGAATTAATTTTAAATGTTTTATTATATATAATGACTGTTACGAGTGATCTTTTTTTACATTCTTTCGTTAGAGGAGCAGGAAAAACTGTAGGAGCATTCCTTATTATGGGTATTACTGGTAGTTTATGGTATGTTTATTCTAATCAAGAAAAACGTAGTCTTTTTAAAAAACCAAAAATAGTAATCAAGTCTAAAAAAAATGAAAATAATGAACAAGAAACGACATATTCAGATATTGAACAAATTGATAATGAAAATGAATTTGATAATTCTAAAATCAGAGAACTTTTTGATACTTTACTTTAAGTTTAATTTTTAATTTATATTTAAGTTTTTAAATATAAACTAAACGATGGGGGTTTTTGAAGACAAAGACGGATATCTAATATTTACTCATGATTGGAGTAAATTTCCAACAGAAAAAACTTTTTTTATTATGGCTACAAAAGTGATGGAAATTCTTATTGAAAAAGCTCATAAAAAGACAAAGTATTAAATGACTTTAAAGTCTATAACCAACAGGTGGGAACATAGGTGTTGCTTTTTGTAATTTCAAGTTTTGAATAGGTTCTTTACGGAAAGTATCTCTAACTTCGAGACGTGTATTGGATCCGATGTAACTGTTAGATTGGATTGTGTTTAAATCTTGTAAATCTGTACAAAGTGGATTAAAACGGTTAATAGTGATACCAGAAAAGATATTACATGGTTTTTTAACTCGAGTGTAATTTGGAACTAAAAAATCAGTTGTACAATCATTTAATTTTTGATTATGTTTAGTATCTTTACAATGTGAACATCCGCATGGTAAGCCTTGATTACATTTTTCGCATTCTTGACAATTATCTAATTTTGTTGGATCAAAACGGGCTTCAGGACATCGACTAAGAAGTCTAGTTTGATTACGTAGATCACTTTCAGTATCTACTAAATTCATAGGAATACTTTGAAATTGAGTATGCATAAATGGAGATTGACCTACAAAACAAGGATTTTGTGATTCATTAACATTATCTGTAATCCATTTGTACGGACCTGTACTTTCTTGTTCTTTTTTTTGAATATTACAATTATCATAAAGACTATTTGTAAATGCTTGCTTATTTGCCATATTTTTTATTATTATTATAAGTATAGAAAATAAAAAAAATGAAAAAACTTTTAATTTAGTTAAAAAATGAATTAAAACAAAAATCAATTTTTTAATTATGTATTTAAAACAAATTTTTGAATTACCTTCAAGTGTGTCATGGTGCGAAGGCCCTAAGTACGCGCATTCAGAATATATATCAGAATTTTTTAATACAATAACAGGTGTAGCATTATGTATTATTTCTATTATAAATTTTTATGAAAATAAAAAAAGCTGTCACACAAGACTATATTTTAGTAATTATACTTTATTCATTGTTGGTATTGGTACAATGTTATTTCATGGTACATTATATTATGTATTTCAATTATTAGATGAGTTACCAATGTTGTTAATAGCTATAGATTATTATAATATTTTTATACAATTAAAAATTTTCAAGAGAAGTTTTACTACACAATTTACGCATATAAATACTAACATAAATGATGTATTTAATTTTTCACATGTAAATTTTTATCATATCTCAATGGTAATTATATCTAGTTATTTTATCACACCAAGATTACAAATTGTATTTTTTCAAGGAATTTTAACAGTCGTTATTTGTACATTGTGTTTTATAATGTATTTTATTAATAGTAACTTGAATAATCTTTTTTATAATAAACTAAACAAACTAAAAATAAATGACGATGATGAAGAAAAAGGACATGACTTTTGTACTTCAAGTCTTAGTATATTTTATCGTAAAAAAAGAAGTTTTAACACTATATCTTTTTTTAAAAAAATAAATAATGTAAAATTAGAAAATAATCAAACCATTTATAAACTTTATTTTAATCTAAAATATAAATTAAAAATTTTTAATAAAATTGGAGTTTATATATTTGTATTTAGTTTGTTTATATGGAATATTGAAAATTTATATTGTTCGGATATACAATTCTTACAATTACATGCTTGGTGGCATATTTTTACTAGTATTGGTATGTATTATCTTAATAATATTATGAAAACTATTATTGAATTGGATAAAATTGTTTGAGTTTAGAATTTGATATATTTTAATAAAATATTCATCAATATATTTTCTTGTTCATCTGTTAAATTATTTTTAAATGTTATTTTTAAATGTGTATTATTATATGCTATAAATACTATATTGTATTTTAATTCATTAAGAATATTTTGTATTTTATTATGTATATAATCTATATCATAAATAGTGTTTATTTCAAAACTGTAATTAACATGTTGAGAAACAGATGTCATATTATTATTATTATTAGTTGTCATTTTATTTTTAAACAAAACTTATTTTAAATTTTTTTTTTAATTACTTATTGTATATTTAATGAATCATATAATAACTATTTTATTATTCGCAATTGTTTACTTTTTATTCATTATGCACACTAACAACAATAAAACTGAAAAATTTTCAGGAGTTGGTAATCAAAACGCTTATACTAATTTATCATGTATTCAAGATGATAATGGTGCTAAACATATTTTTAAGATGTTACCTAATATATTTGGAACTAATGTTACTTATCATAAACTTAATCATCCAGATAGATTATCTAAAACAGATGGAACACAATATATTGGTTATGATGATTTAGTAGAATCTGGTAAAAATGTACCTTGTGCTGATGGTGAATTTAGTACTTCTTTAAAATCTATTCGTGATCCAGAATCAAAAGCTAGTAAATTATTTTTAAAAATTAATTCTGCAACGGGGAAAACTAATAAAAGTACATGGCAGCAAAATGAATGTACAATTACTGATATAAATAATGGTAAAACAATTAATGGTAAAATTGATACTAGTTCACATTGGTGTTACAAAGTACATAATACAATCTTAAATAATTTAGATATAGTTTGTTCAGATAAACCTGGTAAAGTACCAGCTAATTATTGTAAAGATTTAAAAGATAAAGATACAGGAATTGATTCATATGTTAAATCAACTAAACCAGAACATATTAGTTTAAAAAATAAAATGAATTATTTAGTTCAAAATGGCGCTAGTTCTTTAACAAAATTCGCACGTAATGTCAGTGCTATTCCTCAAGAAGACACTCTTGATAATGGAGAATATTATTGTTTTAAAGATAATTATGGAAATAAAATTGATCCTTCTGGAGCAATGTGTTACAATACAGATTCTAGTAAAAGTATAAAACCATATCCTGCAATTGTCGACAAAGAAAAAATTATGTGTAACCCTAGTGATACATTACAAAGTACTATATGTAAAAATGCTTCGGGTGTCAGTTATGCTCCAGATTTAAGTGACCCATCTAATCCAAAATGCGCTAATGCTTCAGACTCACTCGATAGTTCTGGTAATTCTTGGTCAATATGTAGTGGTACAGGAATATTTGATCAAGTTGATTTTAAACCAACTAATAAAACATTTGGACAAATTTTATATAAAAATACAGGTAATGATAAAAAATGTACACCTGATCTTATTAAAAATGGTAAAAGGCCAACTGGTAGTAGGGGTTTTTGTGTAAGAGCCGCTGCATCTGATGAATACAATGTTCTTAAAAAAACAAAATGGGCTAATAATTATGCTGATCAATTAAATGCTTTAATGTACCCTGATCCAGCTGCTAGTTCTTAAAAATTTAAGACGTAACTTAGTTTTTCTTTAAATTAAATTGAATTTAAAGATAAAATATTTATTATTTAAAGAAATGATGAGTAACCAAGATGCTCAATCGACTATAGATTATAAGGTATCAACTATAACAATGACTATGCAACTACCCAATTGTCAAATTAACTTGAATAATATAGGACGATATCTTGATATCGATAATAATATTTTAGGTATTAAATATCATTATGGTAACGGTGAATCAATTATTAAAGGTAAATATTTAACCGCGATTTATAAAAAATCAAAGAGTAAAAATGAAAATAAAATAAATAAAAAATTATTTTATAACCAAGTATCTTTAATTATAAAACATAATATCGATAAAGAAAATGAAAACATTGTAAATGTTAAAATTTTTGGAAATGGTAGTCTACATTTTACCGGTGTTAAAAATACTCTTGAAGGTCAACAAATAGTATTAATTCTTTATGAAAAACTTGATAAATTTAAAAATATGTTTTCTACCATCTTACTTACAAAAGATATAAATGGTGTTTATTTAGATAGTAGTAATAATGTATATTCAACAGAACTTACTAATAAAACTACAATAGGTTATAAATTAAACTCGACAATTTACGTTATTAATAAAAAAGAATATTACATCACTAATATTGATACACAACAACAAATAGTATTAAAGGTTTTTATGTCTAATAAATTAGAAGCTAAAAGGACTAGAAATATTTTAAATATGGATGGTAAAAACATTGGTTATTCAAAAATTAATTTAATTAGAAACAAAAGTAAATTATATAAAAATAACTCAAATATTCACTTTGATAAAAATTTTATATTTTATGATGGAAATGGTACTTCTACTATAATTGGAAATATTACTTATGAAATAAATAGAGAAACATCGCAAGTCGCGGCATTTTTAAACCAAGAAATAACTAATACGTCAAATGTAATTGAATATAGTTATAATTGTAATCCGTTTATAACTGAACCAAATCAAGAAAAATTACTCGATATTAACAACTTAAATATGAATGTTAATACAATAAATATTTACTTTAAATTAGATTTTGAACTTAATAGACAACGACTTTTTAACAAATTATTAAAATTAAATTATATAAGTGAATATACACCTGAAAAATATTCTGGTGTAAAATTAACTTATAAAATTAATCAAAATTATGTGAATGATGGAAAATGTTTATGTAATAACAAATGTACATGTATCAATATCACATTTTTGATTTTTCAAAGTGGAAATATTATAGTAACTGGTTTTAAAAATATTAATGATATAACACATATCTTAAATACTTTTAAAGATATAGTAAATAAAATATCAACTACTATTATCAAAAAAACATTTGTTTAAAGGACTATACTCTGTACCATACTATTTCTTTTTTTATTTATTTTTTTTACTAAAATTAAATATGAATTTTTCTTTTGTTTATATATATTAATAAGAATTATGTCTTTAAAATCATTAAATGTTAAATTATATTTAGAAGAAACCCAGTTAGAATTAACACATTCGGTTTTACTTGATGATTCTATAAAAATTATTAAAGATAAATTATTTTTAGATGAAAATTATCCTCAAATTCCTGAATTAATAAAATTACAAATTTTTAATGAAGAACTAAATATGTATATAAATATAACAAATAAAAATCATTTAATATACGAGTATTATAATGATTTATTAATAGATGAACAATTACCTGAATTGTATATTAGTAATTTATCAGATGATCCTATTTTAAATAAAAAATCAAATGATATTTTAAGTGACATTTTAAGTAACAAAGAACAATTAAATATTCTATTAAATGAATTAGTAAATAATGGATATTTTGATTTGGATATAACCGATTTAGAATATGTTTTGATGACTAAATCTAAAAATAACATATATGAAGAGGAAATTAATAGATATAATAATTTAAAACTTAAACAACGAATTACTTTAGATAATAAATTCCCAACTGATAATTTGTTAATAGAATTTCAAAAAATATCTACAAACGATAAAATTGATTTAGGTGACTATAAAATAACTATAAACGATATCCGTATAAAAATAATTGGTAGCAATGTAGAAAACGGAGTAAGAGGTCCATTTATAAAATTAAATGAAATTTTCAATACATTTGAATTAAATGAACAAATACCATTTATAGCATTGAGTAAAAGAAATGCTAATACTAAAACTCCTCAAATAAAAGCATATAATAATATTTTAAATGTCGTTTCTGATAAAGAAATAAAAAGTTGGGTTCTAAATGAAAAGAAAAAATTAAATCAAGCAACTTATAAAATTATAAAAGGACTTTTAATCAAATCTAGATTAGAAAATTCAAAAACATATATTAGTATCAATATATTATCAAATGGAGAAATTTATGTTAATGCTTTATTTTCTAAAGATGACATTTATTCAACCATGAATTATAATGATATTTATAATATTATTATCAAAAATATTGATGAAATTATAGTAAAATTAAATACTTTTCAAGGTGTTTTTTTACAATCTAAAAGAATCAATTCAATTAACAATTCTAACGTTAATGTAGATTCTATAGATTCTAGTATACAAACGGATTTTGAAATTAATCGAAATAAATTAAGTAATTTATTAAATTCTGATTATATTAGAGAATTTCTTTTTGAAAAAAAAGATACAGAATCAAATGAAGTTTTTTCAGCATATTATAAAAAATTTAAAGGTAATGGTAATAGTGATGGTGAGGTTGATACTAAAGGTATAACTATAAATATTAGAGATAATTCACATTTAGAAAACTCGAGTATTGTTAATATATATGCTGCTAGTAATTTAAATCAAACTATAATTATTCTTGCTAATATTTACATTTTGTATATTTTATCTTTATCTACTAATAAAAATGGATATTTTGATATTAAAACATCTGAAAGACTTATTAAAAAGATAAGTCAAATGAAAATATTAAAAAAAGAAGGTGTTGAAAATTTAAATTCGGCAAAATGCCAAGCCCCAAGACATCCAGATATCAATCATGATAATTTAGATCCAATTGATGATTCTTATATTTTAACTTATAAAAACAAAGATTTTAGATGCCCAAATATAAAATATCCATATCCAGGGTTTACTAATTCAGATATAGTATGTTGTTTTAAAAATGCTCAAAAAGGTAATGTTAATTATATTAGAAACATTGATAAAGAAGCATTAACAATAGAAGTAGAACCATCTAATTTTAAAGTTAAAATAACTAATGGTAAAAAAAAAACGTTTGATACATTTGTTATTAGAGTAATATCTGATTACAGAAATGGATTAAATGAAGATAATAGTGTTTCTAGATATTATTATTTAGAACAAGATCTTAAAAATGAAAGACCTGTACTCACACCAATTACTAATAAAGACTTGATTGAAACTATTAGTAAAGAAGATAATATATGGTTAAATGCTATTTCGTTAAGTAAAATTATATATCCGTCATCTAAAACTGAATGTTCATTTAAACCAAATTTAAATAATACGGGATCAAAATTTAAAATTAATTCGCCTTGTGATGAACATAAAAATATGCCTTTTTTTAGATATAAAAATACAAGTATCCCTTGTTGTTTTGATAAAGAAATATCACCTTATTTAACTGCTAAGAGTAAGAAAAATAATAATACAAATCAATACATATTAACTTCTGATACAAAGATTTTAAACCCTGGTAAATTAGCTTATTTACCAACCGAATTAATAAATTTATTTAATGAATTATCACCTAATTATAAAGATTTATTTTACAGACAAGGTATAATTAAAGATGAAATAAATTCGTTTTTATATGTCATTTTATTAGCTATTGATAACAAAATCAAATCTAAAAAAATAACAAATTATATTGAATTTAAAAATATTATATATAAATATCTAGTTAAAAATATAAAGGAATTTAATAAACTAAATAACGGTGATTTATTATTAAAATATTCAAATATTGATTCTTATATTAAATCATTTGATAAAAATGTAAATTGGATTGAAACTATAGAATTATTAGAAAAAATTATAAAAAAAAATATTATTATTATTGATATTAAAGAACAAGGAAAAGATAACATTGATTTAAGAGTTCTTTGTAGACCAAAAGGAATTAACCCAAATAAATTTGATAGACCATTTATCATATTACTTAAACGTCAAAAATATTTTGAATTATTAGTTAGAGTAACTATACCAAAATCTAATAATTATATAATTGATAAAAAAGAATTTTCAGCAGATGATAATATCATTAAATTTTTATTAAAATATTATAAAGATAGTTGTATAAAGAAAAATGATTATCCAGCTAATTATGGTGAACCTATAGAAAATGATAAAATAATACCTTATATACCATTATTAAAAGTTGATAATATACATGAAATATTAAAAAGCGTAAAAGACATTGGATATATTAAATATCAAATTGAAAATGATTTTCACAAAATTAATTATTTAATGACAAATAAAGGTATTATATTACCAATTTTTGAAACAGGTATTATTAGTACAGAGTTTAATAATAAAAAACTTAAAGTTGTTTCATTGTCTTCATTAATAAAACAGTCTACAAAATTATTAGATCTTAAGACTTATAAAAATGTTTTTAAATTACTCAATACATCTAAAAAAATAAAAGACTCTAATCAAACTATTAAAATAATTGGTATAGCAGAATCAAATTATCCTAAAATAGGAGGTTTATTAACAAATTTTGGCATATTTATACCATATAGCATTTCAAATGATGATAAAAAATTTAAAAATATAAAACAACTAGATTATAAATATTATATAGATATTGATAAATATATCAATGAAACAACTGAAACAACTGAAACAAATGAACCGAATGAATTTAATCAATATAGTATTTATACAAATAAACAAAATGATGAAATTTTTAACATTAAAAAAGCATTAGGAGATATATTTAGTAATAATGAAACATTAAAAGATAATATATATAATATTATTATAGATACACAAATAGATAAAGGTACTAAAATTAAAAATATTTATAATATCATAAATCCTAATATAACTTATCAATTTCAACACAAAGACGTATTATTAAAAAATATAATAAATGATATGTTAAATGATAATAGAGAAAATTTAATACTTAACAATATAATTGTATCTGATAACTTTAACAAAGATGATATTAAAATAAGAGATTCTGAAGCCGTATTATTAAATATAAATGACATAAGAAATTGGATCAAAGTAAATAAATCCGAAGAATAAACAATAATCAGTTTAATTATTAAATTTATATATAAATTATAAATGAATTGATTTACACTAAAGGTATTAGATTTTATTAATAATCTTGATTAAAATAATTTATTTTATTGAGTAATAATAAAAAGATGCCCACTACTTCAGATGATATAAAAAAATGTTATAATTATTTCAAAGAAAAGGATATATGGTCAGATGATTATAACACTTTTAAAAAAAATTTTTTCAAATGGAGTTTACAAAATCATCCTGATAAAATTCCAAATATTACCCCAGAAGCACTTCAAATGTACCAAACAATTACAGGTTGTAAAAATATATATGAAGACTCTCCTCAATTATTTAATGATATAATAAAACAATTACCAAATCTTTTTCAATCTTATTCGAGACCAAATCCATATCCAACATATCCAACATATCCAACAAAACCAAAACCAAAATCAAAACCAAAACCAAAACCAAAACCAAAATCAAAACCAAAACCAAAATCAAAACCAAAAACACAAAAGAAAAAAAATACCAAGAAACGTTCAACAAAGAAACGTTCAGCAAAGAAACGTTCAACCAAGAAACGTTCAGTTAAACGTTCAACCAAGAAACGTTCAGTTAAACGTTCAACCAAGAAACGTTCAGTTAAACGTTCAACCAAGAAACGTTCAACAAAGAAACGTTCAGTTAAACGTTCAACCAAGAAACGTTCAGTTAAACGTTCAACCAAGAAACGTTCAGTTAAACGTTCAACCAAGAAACGTTCAGTTAAACGTTCAACCAAGAAACGTTCAGTTAAACGTTCAACCAAGAAACGTTCAACCAAGAAACGTTCAGTTAAACGTTCAACCAAGAAACGTGTATCTAAGAAACGTTCTGTTAAGAAAAGTAAAAGTGCTAAAAAAAGTCCTAAAACTAGACCAAGTCCATCTGAATCTGCTACTAGTTATCCTGTTGGAACTGAAAAAAAAGGTAATGATGGTAATATGTATAAAATTATAATTACAAGTAACGGAAAGCAAAGATGGGTAAAAGTTAAATTATAAAATTAAAGTAAACTAGCTTTGCCGAAGCAAAGCTAGGTTAGTTTTTCTTTTATAATTTTTTGGATATTTTGGATACTTTTTTTAAAAAGTATTATTTCGTCAGTAATTTAATTTAAAAATAATTAGTTATATTAAATAATAACTAAGTAACATGGAATCCGAATCAGTATTATCAAGTGATACTATTGGTAAATATAATACTTCTGCTACTATTTGTAGTAAAGTTTATAAACATTTAAAAGAACTTGTTATTTCAAATCAAGAAAGAAATATTAAAAGTTTATGTGATATAGGTAACCAAATGATTTTAACAGAATTATCTACTATTTATAAAAAAAATAAAGATAAAAACATTGCTTTTCCTGTATGTATATCTTTAAATAATATGATTTCAAATCATACTGGTGAAATTGTAAATTCAATTAAAGATACTGATATAATTAAAATAAAATTAGGAGTATCATTATGTGGATGTATTAGTATTTTAACTGAAACATTTATTATTAAAGAAAATGAACCTATACAAAGAGTTATTAATTTTTTAGATGATATATCAGAAGATATATTAGAAATGATTAAACATGAAGAAACAGTTGATGAAGTTAGAATTTTTATAGAAAGTAAATGTACTGAACAAATTGTATTTCCTATTCCTAATTGTATTAGTTATCAACAAGAACAGTCATTTATTAAAACACTAGATTCCAAATATATGATATTAAATCATATAGCTAAATATGATATGAATGATTACTTGCTTACTGAACAAAATATTAATTTTGAATTTGAAGAAGACGATATTTTTACAATTAATTTAACAGTAATACCACTTGAAGATGATATTGAACCAAACCAAGTTAAATATCGTATATTAGATAATAGTTTTATTCATAGATTAAATGACATAAATTATAGTTTAAAACTAAAAAGTTCAAAAGAATTTTATAGCAAAGTAAAGAAAGAACACTCTTATTATGCTTTTGATATTAAAAAATATCTTGATAATCCAAAAGATAGAATGGGTATATCAGAATGTAAAAAACATAATTTATTAGATGTTTATGATGTTACAACAGTTCATAATAATTTACCGGTAATATCTAAAGAATTTACTATAATTATAGGTAAAAATAATAGTAAAAAATTAAAATATGCGAAAGATTAAAATCTTTAGATTGTTATATTCAGAACTATTAAAACTAAATCTTATTTAATTTTAATTTAATTAATTTAAAAATTTTTTTTTATAAAAGTATAATATATAATAATGGGGAGTTCACAAAGCGCACCTCAAGCTGTACAAATATGCCAATATAATAAACATAGATTTAATAAACAATTAGATATTATTAGAGATGCTCATAATGTTACTCAATTTTATGCTAGTTTATTAACAATCGAAACATTACCTCTTAAATTAGATGAATATAGAAATTACACTGACGAAACTGAAGAATATTTTAATCCAGTTAGAAAAGTAGTATTACCTGATCTTGGAACAAGTTATTATTCTCTTTTTCAATATATAGAAAAAACATTAAAAGATGAATATGAAGATAGTAATAATAAAGAAAGTAAACGAAGAGATGTTCTTACCAACGTTTTTAACAAATGCTTTATTGTTCAAAAATATATAATTGAAGATCTTTGGGAATCATGTAATGATCAAGGTGGTGCTCTTCCATTTCAATTATATCCTGGATCCGCTACTCCAGTAGAAGGTAGTTCAGAAGCTCTTGTAGGAACTTCATCTGAATAAAACCCTAAATTAAATTTACACTTTATTTAATTTTGTTAAGAACTTTGTGGTACTTCTGAATTTAATTGTGGATATAATATATTAATATAATAAACAGCACCAATTGTTATAATTATTCCGGTAAATATAAATAAAAGAGGAATGTTATTATTTATAACTCCATCTTTATCTTCTTTATTAAAACCGTAACCAGCATATATTGTATCAGTTATACCAAGTATTAAAGCTAATACACTAAAAATAATTGCTAATAATATATTATAGTTCATTCTATAATATACTTATAAAAAAAACTTTTGTTTAAAAATAATTTTATTATACATTTAATTATGGATATTGATAAATATTCTAGACATAAACCTACTGTATTATACTTTAGTTCAATAGAAACTTTATATGACAATCATCATTTAGAATGTTAATTCTGTAATTTGAGTTTTTTGTTGCATTCTTCTAAAGTGGTTAGTATGTAATAGTAATTGTTTTTTATTTTCTTCTGTATAGTTGTCAAAATAAATATCGAATCCATCTCCATGAACAAGTCTTTTCCCATCAGATTCGTGAGGGTAAATGCTCCAGCTAAATGAGCCGTGAACTCCAAGATTTTCGATATGACTAAACCAGTCTTGTCCAAATTTTGAACTATATTCGCCAATAATATATGGTTTATTCACTTTTTTAGAGTTATTTAAACCATATGCCATTCTGTTAAAGTCATTCCAATAAAAATGTGCTGAATATACATCTAAATTTTTAATATTAAATTCGTCACTTTGCCCGAGCGTTTCATCGGTTGGACATAATGTTAAAATATTAGGAGCAATACTTTTTATATGATTTGATATGTCAACTAACCAATCTCTCGTTGGAATCGCTGTTGATCCAGATGATTTTCTGTCTTGTCCGAGTTCATTTCCAAGTTCCAAAAATAATATATCTGGACAATTTTTATTAACGATCCCTGTATATTTATTAGTATGATTTAGCCACTCTGTAATAAACTTTTTGAAATTTGCACGTGGTACAGGGTGTGTAAAAAATTGTTCTTTAGGTACTCCATTTGTACAAAATACACCAATTGATGCATGGTAATATTCGTAAGGGTCAGAAAGTATAGGAATTACTTTTATACCTGTTCTTTTAGCTTCACTTAAAGAAAAATCAATAGGATCCCAAGCACGTTCTCTAAAATTCAAGTTGTAATCTAATAGACTGTTTTCACTTGAAGCAGAAAATCCAAGTGTATGAGATCTAATACATGTACCGGATAATTTGTTAACACTATCAAATATTTCAGTAATTTGTTTATGCGAAAAATAATTCATATATTCTTGGCATAATCCAAGACCAAAACAATTAACACCTACTGGTACAAACTTTTGATTATTACACATAAAACTAGTTCCATTCCACGTTACAAATGAACTTGGTACAGGTGTTATTGGTACTGTTGGAACTGGTAATGTACTTTTAGATTTTATAAATGAAGTAAATCCAGGATTTAATTTAGTATCACTTTGGTTTGTAAAATTATATCCGGTTTTACTATAAGCTTCACCAGTTTCCCATTTGTATAATAATACTTGTACATTAGAGTCTAAATTTACAGTATCTAATAATTCACCTATATTTGATGATTTATAACTTTGATAATTATATGTATCACCAACTGTAACATTATCTATTTTAACCCAATCTGGTTTGTTATCTTGTATAATTATATTTCCTAAGACAACCTGTCCAACTAAACTGGGAACAGGTGTTGGTATAGGAAGTGGTGCAGGAATTGGTGTAGGTGTAGGTGTAGGAATTGGTGTAGGAATTGGTGTAGGTGGTTTAGGAGACCATACATTTATACCAGGTGCACATGGAGCCGAACTTGTATGAGTCATATTACAAGTATATTTTATATTATTATTATACATTACAATACTTCCATTTGTATAATTAGTATTTGATTTCCAAAGTGGTGTAGGAAGTGGTGTAGGAAGTGGTGTAGGAATTGGTGTAGGAAGTGGTGTAGGTGTAGGTATAGTATTTAATATATTTTTGACAGCATTATAAAATTCAAAATCTACTTTATTGACTTTTGAATGCAAATTCAAGTCAATATTTCCAACTTGATCTCTTTGCATAGCCCAAAAAGTATATAAACCAACATTTTTTTCTTTTGCATATCTTGCCAAAATTTTTGCATCTTCAACGTCAAATATACTATTATCATCTTGGACGCCTATCATTGGACATAATCCTAGCATTCTATAGATATTTCTATTAGGAAATATTTTCATAAGAGTATTCTTTGCATTTTCTGCTATTTCAATAGCAAGATTACCCCATCTTGGTCTTTGTGTGTAGTCCCCATACAAGTCCATTAACATCATATTTACAACAGTTACATTAACACCATTGAGTTTAGCATTGTTAAGTAAAGCTTGAGATAAATCACTAATAGATCCCCATTTCGGATCACCTACAGGAATAGTATAAGATACATATAATCTTAATTTTTTTTGAAGTTGTGAAACAGCTTTATTAAGTTTATCAATATGTTCAGTATTACTTAAGGCAACTCCTTCTACATCTAAATCTATCCCTTTTGCTCCTGTTTTAGTAAATAAGTCTGTAAGAACAGTTACCATTCTTTCAACACTCATTGTTGCTTCAATCCAAGGAGCACTTGCACCACCACAAGAAATAATCAAATGTCCGCCGAGTTTAACATATTCTGTCATATCTTCCATATTTTCTTGAACAGCAGCTGATAAGTTATTACCACCATCACTGGTAACAAAAGCAAATGTAGCTGCTTTCATACCAATAGTTTTAAAACCATCTACAAGAGTTGGAATTTTGTAAGAATTTCTATGCCATCTTGACCAATTATAACAATACGGTGCTAAAATAGTTTCTACTGGATTCGTTGGTTGTGGTTGTGGTTGTGGTTGTGGATTTGGTTGTGGATTTGGAGTTTGATTAAAGAAATTAATATTATTTTGTGAAATTTTTGATTTAAGTACAAAGGTAGTATATTCCGATTTTGCTGCCGAATCAGAACTTGTAGATAAACTAAAGTCTGATTTAATAAAAGCTATACCTTTAGTCCAATTATAAACAACTACAGCTCCAATACCAGAATTATTTATTTGGTCTAAAATAGAGCCTATATTAAAAGATTCTATAGTAGATAATCCATAATTTTCACCTAATACAATACCATCTATTTTAATCCAATTTTGTTTATTGTCTTGTTGAAATTTTGATCCTAAAAAAGTTTTATTTACGAGAGACATTTTTTTATATTATATCTTAATAAAATAAATATAACTTTAGATTTGTAAATCTTTTTTAAAAATTTAAAAAAGATTCATCAAAAAAATTAAACTTAAGTTTAAGAATTTGTAAAGTTTCATCAAAATTAAAAATATTTATTTGAATTTTATATAATGAAATCCAGGTCTTGCAGATTTAAAATCAATAAATTTTATTCTTTGTTCTTTTATTTTAAAACAATTACTAATATTATCAATAAATTCTTTAAGAAACTGTGTGTATTCGGGTTGCGACCCACCTCTTTTAAATAAAATTTTTATATTATTTTTATTAAGATATTCAATAAATATTTCAATGATTTTAGTTGTTTTAATTATATTTTCATATGAATCTTTAATTAAATTTTTATTAATAAAGTCTTGATATACATTATTTTCATATAAATGATTATTTTTTTGTTTTAATCTTATACCAAAAAAACCGCGTTCATTATGACTTTTTTGAGTTTCTTTATCTCTAAAATTTATAGCAGATGCTTTATAACTTAATTTAATTTCAAAATATTCATAAAATTCTCTTTTAAATGAACTTAAGTAATAATTTGTTATATATGTATATTTATTTTCATTATAATAACTATTTATTTTTGCTTCATAAATAGTATTTTGTAATGATTTTTTAAAACAATTCAACAAATCTTTACCAGAACATTTAAAATTCGTATCTAATTCACAATTTTCTGTAATAAATTTTTCATAAATTTCATTTGAAAAATATTGGTTTGTATTATCTTGTTCATTAATTACAGGTTTAAATCTAAGCTTCGCTAATTCACCAGTTAATTCTTTAATTTTATAATTTGCTCTATCTAATTTTTCTTCTAACTCTTTAATATAATAATTTTGTCTTTGAACTTCATTATATTGAATTTTTAAATTGATATTTTCATTTTCTAATTTTAAAATATCTTTTTCATCTGTTAAAATTTCTCTTTTCTGTTCAATATTATCACCTATATTTTTGTTAAATTCTACTAAAAGTGAACAAATATTATTTATATCACCTATTGCTTCAATTATTTCTGTATATTCATAATCATTAATATCTAATGTAATTCTTTTACATTGTTCATTTGAAAAGTTTTTGAAATGTTGTTTAAGTTTATTTTCTAATTCAATATTTCCCTTGGATTCAATACAAAATATAAGATGTAATTCGCATTTCATTAATCTGCGATGTTCATTCATACGTTTCTTAATATTATCAGTAAATCCAAATTTATAGTATACTTTTCCATTTAATATAATCTTAAATATATACACGATAGATTTTTTATGATAACTAAACATTAACGTTTCTTGTTTTTCTTTTACATTTTGTATCTGATTTTCTAATAATAATTGTTTATTAACAGTTAGTTGTAATTTTAATTCATTTGATTCTTCATTAATACACATTTGTGTTATTTCTTCTAATTTTATAAAATAATCATGTATTTCATCCGCTTTTTTAGTATTGCTTTTAAGACAAAGCTTTTTAAATGTATTTATTGTCATTACAATCT
>Ga0326734_1000096_pt1 | contig 28835 bp, 36 predicted proteins | sample 15_GP2_1315_FD_207944 | JGI IMG/M metagenome (GOLD analysis project Ga0326734, IMG submission 207944) | Glacier ice microbial communities from Ngari, Tibet, China - 15_GP2_131.5 | ecosystem: Environmental > Aquatic > Freshwater > Ice > Glacier | place: China: Ngari, Tibet | collected 2018-07-18 | reverse complement strand
TACCAAATGATCTAGGTGTTCCTGAAATATCAATATCTTTTTGAAATGCCGAAGCAAAATATTTTACATTTATTTCACTGTAAGGTGATGTTGTAATTGAACCATCAGCAGTAAGGATATCTAAATCACTCTCATTAGATAAAAGTACATTTACGATATTCGCACCTGTAGATGTCTTACCCGTATCAGCTAAAACTGAATCTTTATATTTTTTACCATATTCACGTACAAATCCTTTGAAAAATGTTCTAGTATCAAATGTTGTTGTACTTGAATCAGCTGCGACATCACCATATACTTGAACCATTTGATTCACAGCATCTTGATAAATAAAGTTAACTGGTGTTCCTGAAGCAGTTGTTTGATAGTATAACTGAGAACCAGTAGAAACAGAACCAAGTGATACAATACCCGCGTATTGTCTTGCTAATACACCACTAGCATTATATTCTGATAAACCACCATCTCTTAAATAACCACGAGATGGTTCATCGAAAAATGTCCAACCATTAAATGTTGCACCATCTGTTCCAATTTGGAACTGTCCAGAAAGTACATCCAGCGCATACATCGGAAAAGGGAAATCATTATACGCCGCAGTAGTCCATAAATCAATTAATTTAGAGTAAACTGCTTGTAGTGTAACCCCATCTTTAGCGATAAGGTTTCCAACTGGATTAAGTGTAATTTTTTTTGTTGCTGTGTTTACAGTTATTTCTGTACCAACAATCAAGGATGCTTTGCTAGTTAATTTAGGCATGTTGTTTTTTTGTTTTTAATTTTAATTTTATTTATGCGTAATCTTATTTATGCGTAATTTCTATCTATTACTTGAGCAATTGGTAATGATGAGTTTGTTGATGACAATGTATAATTTCTAATCGTAAAAGGTATATAACCTGATTTGTAAACTACAATATCTACATTTTCGACTGTTTCGTAAATATAATTTACAGTAAAACCTATTGAATTATCAATATTTGTTCTATTAATTGATGTTCCAGCAGAAAGTATTACGACGTCCGAACCAGAAACTAAACCTGTTAATGTTAATGTTATTACATCTAATGGATATTGGAAATCTTGTGCAGCTGTTGTACTTACTGTTGTTAAATAAACACTTGTAATAGCAGTCGTATTAGTAGTAGCTGTCGTTATTCTAATTCTTAATTTAAATCCTTTAGAAGCATCTATCCCAGTAACACCGCTTAAAGACGTTCCTAATGTTGTAGCTGTTAAAGTAGCGGTTTCTACACTCCATCCAGCACCATCATTTTTGTCAATCTGATAAAAATAATTATAATTGGTTGCCGTACCACCACCCATAACCAAAGCAGTGTTGGTAAATGCAGTATGCCCTATAATGAAATTTGGAGTCTCAAACACTACTGAGTGTCCAATAACTGGCATATATAATCCACCAGCACTTGTAAATGCTGAGCCATTTGAAAGAGTAACTTGATTAGCAGTCAAACTACTAGGTTCATTCATTAAAATAGATATTCTACCAGCAGTCGTAGATGTAAACCCATCACGCCAATGTGTACCGTACACCGACACCTGAGCAGTCAATGCACCAGTACCACCATTTCCTTTACGTACTAAATTCAATGCTGACATTACATCAACAGCATCAGCATAATCACCCCACACATTTTCTTCGGTAATTCGAGTAGACGAGTTATCACAAGTCATTATACCAGTTCTAGTGTTAGAACAATAAACTCTTTGTACTTTAACATCAGCGACACCACCAGCAACTCCTAATTCGTAAATCAATCCAGTTCCATTAGCACTTCCTAATGATAATGGAACCGCTCGTGTTCCAATATTTCTTAATTTAATATTCGATATTCCAGCAACAGTAGTTCCAGCAACCGCAAGACCTAGTAACGCAGTATAAGGTTGAGTATTAATAACTGGCATTGTTAATCCAGATATAGTAAAGTTTGAACAAGATGAAGTTAATGACCAAACGTACATCGCATAAGTTGTAACAGTTGTTCCAACAACAGCATCACAATATATTGTATTGGTAATATTTATTAAGTCACTTTGTACGAAAAACGCTGATCCTTGTATAATGGTTGGATTTGTCCAGGTACAATTTGAAACTCTAGTCCCAAATATTGAATATGTTGTAGCATTTGCTCTAATAGTATTACATCTTATTGTATCACGGATGAAAGTGAACCCAGAAATATCGGTTAGGGTATTTGTATGTTGAGAGGCTGTTGCCTGGGATACACGAGCCCATACACAGTCAGTCAATGTACCTCCAGCAAAACATAATGACATGGTTAATGCTGACATTAATAAAGCAGTTGTTGGTTTATTCCCAACACCGACTCTAGTCCAATTTATTGGTGTAGCACATTCTGATAATAATAATCCATCAATAGTTCCGACATTTGTAAGTTGTACTGAATATGCTTGAGCAAATGATAAGTACCAGGCTGAATTACATTTATCAATATTCACAACCCCACCACCCGTAGTAGTAAAATCATATCTAGTGGCAATAGTTGCTGATGGTATTACCTCAACATTTCTTGCAGCAGCTGTACAACAACATAAAAATACATTTCCTATTACAACTTTTAAACCAGTTACTGGCACAAAACCATTTAACCCAGTACCACCAGAATTTCCGACTGATACTAAACCAGCATTATTTATCCAACACACTTTACCTCTTGTAGCTTCTGTACCTGTTGCTACAACGGTGGTTGTAGTTATTGTTGTACCAGCATTAGGATAAAACTCGTAATTATTACTACCGACTGTCTTTTCAATATAAACTCCCGCAATATGTTTTAGTGTACCATTATTAGGTATTTGAAAAGTTTGAGTTGCTAATGCATTTGTCGTCCCTAATGAATACCACTCACCTGTAATATTAAATGTACCTAATCTATTTGCATTTACTGTTGATAAATCATCTCCAAAAATTTCTAAAAATCCAACGGTACTAACACCTAATGATGTAGCAGTTGTTCCTGATAGTGTCAATGCACCTGTCGCAAATTCTACACTATTCCATGCTTTTATCATTATCCAACCAGTTACTGGCATGGCAGCGCCATTAACTAATGGTGCGGCTGTTAATGAGCTATAGACACACATTAATTTACCACTAGCCGAACCTTGTGTTACTAAAGAGTTTAATGCTGGTATCGTACCAGTACCCGTATTAAAATTGATTAATCTAATATATCGACCATCAATATTACAAGAACCACCTAATGTAGCCGATAAAGTTATTGACCCCATTGAAGTAGCCGTTGTTGCGGCCGCATTTCCGTTATTTAACCCGAATCTAGAATGTTGATCAATTGTTAACGCACCACCATTTATATTATAAATATCCCCACCAGTTTTTGCTGTTAGGGAATCTATATTAACTGGTGTGGTTATAGTAAATGTAGCCATTTGTTATTTAATGTATATATTTTTTTTAATTAGATAATAATAACCTAACTCTAATAAATATAAGGAATAAAAATAAAAAACAACTACTTAACGATAAAAATATTGTATTATTGGTACCTTAACTATCGTTTTTTAGGTGGTTTTTTTATATTTTTTTTCTTCTTCCAGAATGGTATTTTTGTTTTAGTAATTTTACCTTCCGACACCAACTTTTTATTTATTCCATAGTCTTCAGTAAGTTTAGTCAAATCTAATTTCCAGGTGATTTTAGACGTTTCTTTATATTCTTTGAAGATTATCACCAAATAATCTAAAAGTTCCTTGTGGGACCATTTATTTACGTCGTACATGTGTTTAAAAACTTCAGCTTGCTTACCCATTGAAATTGCTCGACCGATATGTTTACATAAATGACATCGAACACATAATGAAATTAAACGAACTAATTTTTGTGTTTTACTTTTCTTATCATAAGACCAGACTTCGTGACACTCAACATTATGTCTATAACCCTGTTTTTTACCTGTTTCCCCACAAATTTCACATTTGTTATCAGCTTTATTATAACAATCTTTCCTAATTTTTGTCCATTGCGAATTACTTAGTGTTGATCTGATATTATTATAGAAATTACTTGTTGGGATCATTTCTATTGTTAATTTTATATTTTTCATTAATATATTTTAGTTTTATGTTAATATTTTATTTTAGTACAGTTTCATTATAAATTTTACTATTTATAAGTAAATTGTTAATGGAAGGTAAAATCAAATTAAAAAACAACGTAGCATTGACTTACAAGATTTTTCTATGTGTAATGATTATATTACAAGTAGTGTTGTTTTTTGTAGAGTTATTTTTTCATAATTCCAGCTGGTATCTACTATCAATTGTTGTTGGTGGTTACTTTTATTTCAGGTTACATGTTTTTAATAAACTAGATATATTAGCGAAAAAAATAAATATGAGTATTTTCGATTATGTTAAAAAATTTGAAGCTAATCATAATGATTTCTGATCCTCAAAAAAAACAGTAACCAAATCATTTGCCTGACGATCTGAGACCTCGAAAGCTTCTATCACTAATTCTTTAGTTTTCTTAATTATTAAATTTAAATCACAACCAAAATAATTTACATTAGCAATACTGGTAAATCTTTTAAATTTACCATCAACTTTAATACGCTTACTTCTAATACTATGGAGTAAATAATCTAAAATTAGGGCGTCTAGACACATTTTTTATTAATAAATATTTGGATAATGGGTTTAAAAATAATATTTTTGACATAATTATGAATAAATCAAGTGATCTCCTAGAGGAATTAATATTGGAACTAGCGTTTGACGCTTTTAAACAGAGTTCTTTTGGGGCATACCGAATATATCATAAAAGAATGAGATCAATAATTATTACTGGGGATATTGGATCAATCTTTAGCGAGATTAGAAAAATAAGTGATGAGTTAGTAGAAATGTATGGTTATTCCCAAAAAAGAGCTGATCTTGAAGTTGTTAACTTTTTTAAAAAATTAGAATTAAATTAAATATTAATATGGACGTAAGTAAAGAGAATGTGGAATCGGTTTTAAGTACCGATAAATTAGTGGTATTAGATTTTTGGGCTTCATGGTGTGGACCTTGTAAAATGTTGCTACCAATCGTTAATGAATTAATAGTTGAACGACCTGAAGTGGTAATTGGTAAAATTAACGTAGATGAAAACGTTGAATTAGCTAAAGAGTTTGGAATTAGAAACTTACCAACAGTTCTTTTTTTAAAGGATGGTAAAGTTATTGATCGTTTTAGCGGTGGGGTTGGGAAACCAGAGTTTACGGAACTGATAAATAAAAATTTATAATTAAAAGCTTGGAGAAATCCAGGCTTTTTTATTTATATAAACTATTTATTGATATGAGAACAAATCGAATTTTAATTAAAGAAACTCAATTACCAGTAATTAAAAAGTTTATCCAAGAATCTAATATTTACGATAGAAACGTAAAAGTTATTCTTAAGGATTTAATGACTAATTATGAACCAGCTGTTGAGAAGAAAGAATATAACAACGAATTTTTCGAAGAATTGCGTATTAATAAAAAAATAAATAATGAAATAATTAGTCCAGCTAATTTATTAACATATTTTAAGCATAAATATAATGGGTTAGGATCTGAATTTTTAACTCTAGTTATTAGTGATTGGTATTTCAATAGAGTCACTGATGATCTTAAATTAAGTAAAAACGTATCACTGGATAAATAAAGTTATTCATCACCCATTGAGAGATAAAATTAAAATAGCTTTACGAGAGTTATACGGAAATGAGAAAACAAACTTAGATAGAGTTTTTATCGAAGTAATTACTGAGGGCCTTTTAATTTCAGAGTGGTTTGAAAAAGAAAAGTGGGCCACTTTTAATCAAGTTGTTTTTGAGTTAAATTCTATTGGTGAGATTAAGAAAGCTCAAGAACTTCAATACTATTTAACTGATAACAATGACCCGATTATCGCCTGTTTAACCATAATAGAAAGAATGGGTAATAAAAACAATGAATTGGCCAGATTGTATGAAAAAATAACTACATTTAATGTTAATTTTTACGAATAATTTATTCTAAAATACCATGTTTATCATTTAATCATTATATTTATTATTAACAACTAATAGTATATATTATGGGCAATATTAAATTTAAAAACGATATTGAATTTGATTACGTTTTATCCTTCTATAATAAAATAAATTTAAAGCCTAGAGATTTGGCTACTTCAAAAAATGATAGGTTTTTTACCTATAATTTAATTATTGATTTTTTAATTCAATCGGATAAATTAGTCACTATTCAAAAAATTAAATATCTAATTAAAACTGATCTATTAATTAATGAAATTTTTATCTCAATAGTTAATGAAGATGAGGATCTAAATACTTTTATAGAAGTTATTGAATATTATGATGATTTGGATTTGTTAGCTAGATTCCTACCGAAAAAATTCGAATAATCCATTTTTTAATTATATATTTGTAAAATACAAAAATACTATGCAAATAAATAATAAAAGGATCGATTACCTAATAAATAAATTTAAAATTGTTGATTCAACTTTAGACTATTCCGATTTGGACATTTTTACCAATATTACGGGTGGTGATTCAGATGAGGTATATTTTATCATTAATAAACTAACCAATGATATTATTATTTCAAGACCCGTTCTTGATTTATTAGTTTCGGCCGATCCCACGATTAAAAAAGTTTATTCACAATGGATTATGAACTGTTTAAATAAAATCCTTAGAGTTCATTTTACTAATGATTTAACTGTTTATAATTTAGAAAGAAATTTATTTAATACAAAAGGTGCTTTAACTTTTTTGAATGAGGATTTACCCCAAGTTTTTAAATATTTAACCATTTTTGATCAATTAAAAAAAACTAAAATCTTTAGAGAACAGTCCAAATCTAATATGTCTATTATTGATTTGAAAGATGCTACAGATATTAATCAATACCATTCAATTCATACAGTATACGACGCTATTTTTCCATACATACCAAAAAATTACGGAGAGTTTTTTTTAAAATTACAAACCTATTCGGTAGGTAAAGAAGCTGAAATTGTTTTTGAAGATAAAACTTTTATGGTTTATATCCCATTTTCAAGGAGAGCGAATGAAGTTTTAAATGAATTTGCTAGTTGGTGCACGACCCAAAGTGGTAATACTCAATTTACCCGTTATACTAAGGATTATAAAAGACCTGATGGGGCCCACTCAAAACTGTATGTAGTTATCAATAAAAATAATTATAACATGTTTCAATTACATTTTGAGACTGATCAAATTAATAATAATAGCAATCGGTTTGATGAACAAAATTTCATTAAAAATTTTCTTAATATCAGTATTGGACTTAATAATTTTTTCTATAATGAACTATTAAGTTTAAGTCGATTTATTAAAGGAAATAAATATGCTAAGAGAGCTATTTCATTAGGTTATGGAAAAATTCTTATTGATATGCATGATATTGATGCTAAAACAATTACTATTCGAAACATGAAATTAACTCCAGATCTTTCTTTAAAACGTTTCGATCAATTAAAAATGGTTGTGTTGATTGAAACTCAATTAAACGAATTTCCTAATGATGTTTTAAATGTATCTAATTTAGAGGTTTTATCTCTACCTAAAAACAATATTAGTTTTATTCCAGAGGATATTAGTAAATTAAAAAAATTGCGTTTAATAAATCTTGTTGGTAATCGATTAACTGTTCTACCAGAATCTATTAAATACTTGGACCCATCCAATGGTGGATCATTACTTAGGTTATCTCTTTCTAAAAATTTATTTACCCCATTATATATTGAAAAATTAAAGGAGTTAATTCCTAACGTTGATTTAGAGTAAATTTTTTATTTTTTTATTTTTTTCATTCTATTTATTATAGAATTACACACTCAACAAACAAAATTATGAAAAAAGTTCTAGTAAAAGAAAATGAATTAGTTGATTTAATTGATAAAATAGTTACTGAAGCTGTTGCAGCTGAAAAGAAAAAATGGATTACTGAAACAACTTTATTAGTTAATAAAAAATTAGTTGAAAGAATTACCATGTTGGAAAAACAACTAATCAAACAATAAATAATTATTTAACCAAAAAAAATTAGGGTCTCTTTAAAAAGTTACCCTAATTTTTTATTTAATGTAGTGTCGTTATTAAACTAGATTTACGACCACTTCTTTTTTATCCTTCGAATAATCCATTATAATTGTACCACCTTCACTAAGTGACCCTTTAATGATTTCTTCAGCTACAGCGTCCTCTATAGTGGTCTCAATAGCTCTTCCTAATGGTCTAGCTCCGTATTCTGGATCAAAACCTATTTCAGCTAAATATTCAATTAAATTTGGTTTGACTTGTAAAGTAAATCCTAATTCTTTAACTCTTTTTTCAAGGAAAACTAATTCATTAGCTACAATTTTCTTAATGTTGTCTAAAGTTAATTTATTAAATACAATCGTACTACCAATTCTATTAAGAAATTCTGGGGCAAATTTAGCTTTTAAAGCTTTTTTAATTATCTCTTGATCTCTATCATTATTGTGACTAGGTGTTGTTTGGAAACCTAAACCACTACCAGAAACTGATAATTCTTTAACCCCAATATTTGAGGTCATAACAATTAAAGTATTTTTAAAATTAATTTTCCTACCGTTACCATCAGTGATATGACCCTCATCTAAAATTTGTAACATTAAGTTAAATACGTCTGGGTGAGCTTTTTCAATCTCGTCAAATAATACTACTGAATATGGCTTCTGTCTAACAGCTTCAGTTAATTTCCCACCTTCACCATACCCAATATACCCTGGAGGTGCACCAACTAAAGTTGACATATTAAATTTTTCCATATATTCACTCATATCAACTCTAATTAAAGACTCTTTATTACCGAATATCTGCATAGCAATTTCTTTAGTTAATTGTGTTTTACCAACACCAGATTGACCCAGCAACATGAAACTAAGAGGTTTGTTCGGGTTTTTAATACCGACTTTACTTCTAATAATCGCTTTACATATTTTATCAACAGCTTCGTCTTGCCCGATTACTTTGTCTTTAATTTGTTCGTTCATATTAAACAAATTTTTATTATCATTAGTTGATAATTTTTCAACTGGTACCATAGTCATGGTAGATACTACTGAATTAACAATATCCATATCGATAACTACTTTAAAATTCTTGATTTTATTATCAACCTCTTTTTGTAGTTTTTCAATTTTGATTAAAATCTTTTTTTCAAGGTCCCTAACTTTAGATGCTTTTTCAAAATCTTGCATGCTAATCGCAGTTAGTTTTTCAGTTTCAATTTCATTTAATTCGTTTGTTCTTAAAGCTTCGATTGCGGTTTCTAATTTAAGAATATCTTTAGGTGACTTACTTGCTGCGCTTAATTTCGCTAGAGAACCACATTCATCTAAAATGTCAATCGCTTTATCTGGCATAGCTCGATCTTGAATATAGCGATCAGATAAATTAACACAAGCATCAATAACTTCTTCAGTGTAATTAACATTGTGATATTCTTCGTAAATTTCTTTGATATTCATTAAAATAACTTTTGTTTCAGCTAAATTTGGTTCAACAATTGTTACTTTTTGTAATCTTCTAGCTAAAGCACCATCTTTTTCAATATTTTCTCTATATTCATCAAAAGTAGTCGCGCCAATTAATTGCATTTCCCCTCTAGCTAAAGCTGGTTTTAAAATATTTGAAACATCTAAAGAGCCTGAAGTACTACCAGCACCAACCATAGTGTGGATTTCATCTATAAAAATTATTATATTAGGGTTCTGTTTTAATTCACCTAGAATCCCTTTCATACGTTCTTCAAACTGACCTCTATATTTAGTCCCAGCAATAAGACTAGCTATTTCTAAGGAGTATATTTTCTTATCAAGTAGTGGTTTTGGAGCTACACCATTTGCAATCATTATTGCTAATCCATCAACAATAACACTTTTTCCAACACCCGCGTGACCAACTAATATTGGGTTACGTTTATTTTTTCTACAAAGGATTTGAACCATTCTTTGAACCTCTTTCTCTCGGCCGTACGCTGGTTGTAATAACCCATCAGTACCCATTTGTGTTACATCTCTACAGAATTCATCAAGTATTGGTGTTTTACTAACATTTCTATTCCTAACTCTAGGCTCAATTATCGGTCTCGCATTTTCGCTAGAATCCTCTTCTTTATTTAAACTCATATTTATGTATTTTAAATTTATTTTATTGTAATCATTTAGAATCTCAGCGTCATTATTTAATGTAAAGTATTCTTTTATAAATACAACATCTATACCACACTTATTAAAAATATTTTTGACTTCACTATTAACTGAAAGCAATCCTAATAGTAAATGCCTGGTTGTTATTCTCTTAGAATTAAAAAACATTGCTTCCATTTCAGATTTTAGTAGAACATTTTTAGTTTCTTTAGTTGGTAATAACTCTTTCTTACCTCCGATCGGGTAATTAGGCTGTAAATCACCAACAATTAATCCAGTTAGTTCATCATAAAGATAGTCCAAATCAACCCCATGAATAAACATTGTCATTGTCGCTATATTAATATCTTGACTAATGATCGCCATAGCTATATGTTCGACCTTTAATCTCTTATGATTATGTATTTCAGCCTCAACGGTGGCTAGGTACATAATGTCTTTAATTTCTTTACTAGTTTCTAAACTCATAAAACAAAAATATTATTAATACCCCGTAAAAACAAGTTGTTTAAATTATATTTTTATAGTATTTTTGTTAAAAATTAATAAACATATGATTTTAAAGAAAGTAGAGAAGGATGGTATTGTAAAATGTATTTACGAATCATCAAATATTTTAGCGTCAACGTACAATATCAGTACAAAAGAACTAAATATTATTTTTAAAAATGGTGGGAACTATAAATATAGTGGTGTCCCAAAAATAGATTATACCATTTTTGAATTATCCGATAGTCAGGGTAAAGTTTTGAATTCGAATATTAAACAATATTCAGTAGTTAAAGAAGGTGTTATCGACACTGGTAAAATTTTAAAAGAGATCGAGGATGTCCGTTTGGTTGAACTTAAAAATTTAGAATTAGGAATGGTTTCAAAAATGAGTGAAATGGTTTTACAAATGGAGACAACTAATACTTTTGACGTATTAGCTTTTGAAATAATACTAAAAATGTATGAAAAATATAAAATAATTTAAATATGGCTAATAAAAAAATTGCTGGTAAAGATATACTAGCGCAAGGGATTAATGATATGAAAGATTTTCATGGGAATCCAATAAATAGTGATCTGATGTACATTATAACTGATTATAAGTTATCGGATGGATCGGAAATGGTTAAAATTAGAAATGAAGATGATTTTAAATTAGATACAGCTGAATTATCATTAACCGTTTATGTTGATAAAGGATTTAAATTTTTAATTACTTTACTTAACGCGTCTAAGAACCCTGAAGAAACTATACAAGGGATGATAAGATTATTAATTCAAAGAGAAGCCTATGATTTAGCAGCCAACTTAAGAGATGAATGGCATAATTACCAACACAGCAGTAAAAAGAATAGATAATGAGCGATAATGAGCATTTAGAATGGATGTACAATCGACTAATCGAAGTACATGGTGAAAACCCTAATACTGATTATATGGCTAGGATGAGAAGAATAGTAAGTTGTAAAAAATGGGATGACCAATGGGACGAGTATTCTAATTTATTCCCACCAACTGAAAACACAAAAAAAGGTGTTTTAGATAAGTGGGAATCATTAGGATTTTCAATTGGTGAGAATAAGGTAATTGAAATTAACCCTAAATTAACTAACGAACAAATGTTGGAAATGGTTAGAAAAGATCGGCCGAAACAAGTGATCCACCAAGTGGTTAGTTTTAAACCAAATAAATCAAAAGCAAAAGGGGTGTTATACAATGTAGAGGTTATTATGGAATCTGAATTTTTAGGAGTAAAAATAAAGAATTATAAACAAGAATTACCTTACCCAGTCGAAGCTTACTGTAATTGGGCTGATTCCCATAATGATGGCCACTTATGATTGAACTAGTTAATGTAGGCGTTTTTGATGGGGTCACAATATATTATGATAAGAATTCTAAAGACGAGGTAAAAAGATGTAGAGGTCCAGTAGATAAAACTGGTACATTACCTGGATTAGTTTTATCTACTGGGGAACTGGAAAAATGACAATCGAGAATGGTGAACCATATCAACCAGTAAGAACTGAGTATGAAACAAAATTCTACATAGTTGGAACTGAGGATTTAGAATTAGCAATTAAACAAATTAAAATTATGATTAAAGAAAGAAATTAATGAATAAATTAGATAAAGATTACAAAGACTTACTTCAAGATATTCTTGATAACGGAGCGAAAAAAGGTGATAGAACTGGTACTGGGACACTATCTGTATTTGGTAGAACAATTAGACATAAAATGTCAGATGGGTTTCCATTGTTAACAACAAAAAAAATTCCATTTAGGTTAATCGCCGTTGAATTATTATGGTTTCTAAGAGGTGAGACAAATATTAAATTTCTTGTAGATAACAACTGTCACATTTGGGATGGTGACGCTTATAAAAATTATACTTCTAAATGTTCGACAAATAGTTCAGAGTGGAATGAATGGATGCGCGTAAATGAAGATAATTCATTAAGCATGTTAACCATGGGTGAGTTTATTGATAAAACACAAACTGATGGTGAATTTGCTGAAAAATGGGGAGATTTAGGGCCTATCTATGGAAAACAGTGGAGACGTTGGGATAAATTCATTTATGATGACTATGATAGAGAATTCAAGGACTCGTTCAAAATTAATGACGTTAAAGTTATTGATCAAATACAAAATCTTATTAATGATTTGAAAACTAACCCAGACTCAAGACGACTTAAAGTTACCGCTTGGAACCCAGCTGAGGTTGATGAGGCAGTGTTGCCACCATGTCATACGGATTTTCAATGTTATACTAGAGAATTATCTTGGAAAGAACGTAGAGACTTACTTACTAAAGAGCAATATTCTGGGACTGTTGCAGATAAAAATGGGTTATTCCAAGGTGATTTTGGTAATATTTCACCATTTACTGATAAGATAATTCATTATTGGTTAGATTGTCATAATATCCCTAAAAGAGCAATATCTTTATTGTGGAATCAACGAAGTGCTGATACTTTCTTAGGCGTCCCGTTCAATATCGCTTCATATGGTTTATTATTATCTATAATAGCCAATGAGGTTAATATGGTACCAGATGAATTGATTGGTAATTTTGGTGATACCCATTTATATTTAAATCATTTAGATGCTGCTAGAGAACAAATTGGAAGAGACTATACTTATAAAGAAAGGTACGATATGTGGCTTTCTAATAATTATGAAACTGGTATGGAAAAAAATTATGAGATCGAACCTAATTTTGATGATAATTATTATGAAAAAACACCCAAAAGAAGTAGAGAACCTTATAAGCTTCCAACATTACGAATTAATTCAGAATTTTGGAATCCAGAAAATGTGTTAAGGGATAATTTTGGTGCTATTATAAAAGGAATGGAAATTAGCGACTTCCAAATTGAAAATTACGTTTCACACCCAACAATTAAAGCTGGGTTAAGCAATTAAAAGTATGGATTATACACACAATCAAAAAGAATTATTTTTCGCACAATACTGGGGCCAGAAAGTAAAACGAAGTTATTTACCAGAACAAACTTCTCTAGAAGTTGTTAATTACAATGTTTTTCGTATCGGTCATTTAATTATAAACGGGTATTTAGAGTTAAAATCTTTAAACGATATTACTACTGACGATATTTTTGGATTATTTAAAATATTATGTGACTCTGATGATGATATCAACTACATAGTTGATTCAATTAATGACGGTTTATTTACTATGGGTGATATAGTCAAACCATTTTTAGATTTAGATTACGAAGTTGCAGAAAATTCAATTAACCCAATAAAAAGTTTCTGGGCTGCTGATTACTTAAAAAGTAAGGGATACGCAGTACCATTTGGAGGATTTACCTTAGATCAGATGTTTAATTTTGGGTGGTTTAAATACGTAACAGTATGAGAGTAGCAACAGAATATGAAGTATTAAGAGTTCAACATACTCTTTGGGTCATGATAAAAAATAATGAAAAAAAGTTGGTGGCTAAAGACAAGATAGCTGAACTACTATTATTATTTAATTTAAAATTAAAAATTTTAGATGAAAATTGTATTGAAGCCGAAACTTTAGATGGTAAAGTAATATTTACTATAAAAGACTAAACTATGAATAAAGAATCGTTTATTAATAAGATAAAAAATGTTTTTGATAAATATGATAATAATAATAATAATAATGAGATTGATTTAATTTTAGTAAATGTTAAGGATGACTTACAACTATGTTTTAGTAATTATATTAATGAACATATTGTGTATGAAACTGATTTCCCAATTGAATTTAATAATAATTTTGGACATTGGAGAATAGAGGCTAATGGAGATTCTTTTTTAATTCCTAGAAAGGTTTTAAGTAAACTTGAATGTAAAATACTAATATTATCTAGTAAGACTATTTTATAACAAAAATTAAACCCCACTCAGGGGTTTTTTTTGTTTTTACTTTATATTTATATACAAAGATTAACTTATCAATATGAAAAACAATATTATAAACCCAAATACATTGAAAGGTGTAGATGTAACCAACAGACAAAAAGCTCTGATGGGGATAACAGAAACTGTTAAACCAAAAGTTCAACACAATTTTGAATTGGTTAAAAAAGGTTCTGATGGAAACGCGTACGCTATTGTAAAAGAAAATAGTAATTATTTTATCAAGAAAGCCGTAATTAAAGAAGGGTTAAAATATTCTGATTTTAATTATATTGGTGGATTGGCTAATAAGATGGATGTTGTATACGAAAGTTTTTCGAAAGCAACTAAACAATTAAACTTACGTTTGATTGAGATGAATGAAACTTACGGTGGTGAAGTTGAAAATATATTTCAAAATGATGTTGATTTATATGAAGATGATATGTATTCCGCTAATGCTGAAGATTACGATCAAGCTGGTAGAGGTGTTGAATACGGATATAATCCAGAGTTAGGTGGAGATGATATTGATTATTTACACAATGATGAAATGAGTGAAAGTGATTTAGCCGTAGATAGAATGATTACTGGTGAATTTCAAGACAATTCAAGTGATGAACTAGAAATGGATTTAGACGAAACTCCAGATTATACTATGGAAGGTTATGCTGATAAAGTTTTAGAATCTTTTAATAAATTAGATAAAATTTTACAACAAGATTTAAAAAAAAAAGTCTAGAAGAGACTAAATTTAAACTTAAAGTTGGTAATCCAGCTCCAGAAGCTGCTCAGCCAGTTACCCCTGAAGTAGCACCAGAGGCTACTACTAACGATGAAGATTCATTTGGTGACGACTTTAATGCTGAACCTACAACTGACGATAAACCGTTCGATGATACTCCATTCGATGCTGGAGTTGAAGCCAGTGAAGAAGAAGATCCTAAAAAATACATACAACAATTAAGTGGTAAATTAGGGCAAAGCCTTAGAAAGTATAGTGATGAGTCTGGTAACCCAGACTTAGAACTAGAAAAATTTGCAATTAATTCTGTTATTTCTGCTACCCATACTTCAAAAATGGATGAAGAGGATAAAAATGATATCATTAATAAAATTAATACTTCGGGTAACATTGATTCTACTGACGATTCTTCTTCAGATGAAAACACTCCACCAGAAGATAACAATTCAGGATCTGAAGATTTAGACATTCCAGATTTTAGTGAAGATATGAATGAATCTGAAATGGATTCGTTATTTATTGACCCTAAAAGAAATATGTTATTTCAACCAGGTAATGAAATTAAAGAAACTTTTTCAAATATTATGCAAAATATTTTGAAAGAGGATTTTGGTAATGCAAAAAAAAATGATAGTTTTGTTGGTAAAGAAAATTTTATGACTGAAACAGAACCAGCTCCAACTAGAATCGCTCCAAGTATTGATGAACCAAGCAGAATTACTAGAAGAGAAAAACCTTGGAGAACCGCACCAACTGAAACACCTAACCCAACACCGAAAGCTTTAGAAGAAGATGATTCAATACCTATGGATTTTAAACCAAAAGGTAAAAAACCAGAAGCTGAAGTTTATCATGGGTCTTATTCAAGCGCTGTTACGGCGGCTTTAGAGAATATAGAAAACCAAGGTTTTAATTATAGTAAAGAAGAAGTTTGGGATAAGATTTCTACTGGTCCAGCTAAACCAAAAGAAGGGGTTACTAATAAATTTACTTTAACTTTATTTAAAAAAGATTCAGAGGGTAATTTAGTTAGTCAAAGAAAAGCTGCTCATATTCAAATTTATGGTATGGGTGCTAGATATGAACTAAATACATATTTATTTTAATGGATAACTTACATTTAATTTATATACATGAAGTTGGTGAAGATTGGGATGGTGAATATATTTACCAATTTTTATTTTCAGATAAAACTGAAGGTATTGATGGTGATTATTGGGATTTGTATCCAGCCTCTGGTAGACCAACCCCACCACCGAAAAACTTTATATTGTTAACTGGTACGTTGAAAAGCCAATATTCTTTTGATGTATTACAGAATAGTGATTCTCATGCGATGTGGGATGGAACTGACGGAGCTTTACCTTTAGCAATGGAGAATATTTCAGAATACGAGGAATACCCAAATAAAAGAATGTTCTTCCGTTTCGGAATTTTAAAATCTGAAGTTGATTCAATTCTATATCAAAATGATTTAATATTAATAAATAAAAAAAATGAATAAAAAAATTTTTAAAAAATCAGTATTAGAGGCGAAATATCTTGCCTCGGTAGATGATTTGGGAAGCTTAAAAGGTAAGTTAGAAGATTCTGACATGGTTAAAATAGTTGATGAGACAACTGAATTAACTGAGAATGATGAAGATTGTGATCCAGAATTAAATGGAGCTGATTATGAAGATTTAAAGAAAACAGTTCAAGAAAGTAGAATTAGCTTTAGCGAATCGATCGATAAAGATGGACGTAAAAAAATTCTAATTAGTAAAAAAGATTTTAATAAATTAAACGAAAATAAAAAATGGCTTTAAAAAGACAACTTGGGATGAACCCAAAACTAGAGATTGAACTTAGAGAACGTAAACATTCTTTAGGGGCTCACCCTATTTTCCCAGATGGTGATGAGGTTAATTTTGAAGAAAAATTAATTAAAAAAAGATTTGAAGATGTTTTTAATAAATATAAAAGCGCATTCAGAACTGGTGATACTGATTTACAGAACGTAGTTAAAACTATGCAAACTTTACTACCTGAGACTATTCAAATTGAAGTAAAACACAAAAAAGTTTTAGAAGATTTGGCTATAGAAATGGTTAAAAAAGAATTTGATATTGCTGATGATGATATGGAAATTATTGGTGAACTAACAACTAATATAGTTAATGTTGATTCAATTCGAAAATCTCCTCTACCTAATTCAGAAACCAAATTAGAATTTAAAGATCATAATGAAATAAAAGCGGTTTCTAAAGAAGTTGAAAAAAGAAGATTTATTAACGCTATGATTCAAGGATCAGCTAAAAAATGTAATCACATGTTTCACCTTGTTGATGAAGAATTAAATAAGATTGACTATAGGTTATTAGATAATTATTCAAAAATTATGGCTATGGCCGATTTTAGTTATTATATTTTTGATGATGCGTTAATGAATCAACCAGGAGGTATTGTTGAAATTAAACTACCTAGAGTTGATGGGGAGAAGATTAGTATTCACGCGAAAGCTATGACTTTACCCGTACTTATTCATGAATTGATTAAAGGTGTTATGGAAGTTATCTCTGTTCATGGATTACCAAAAAACCCTAAAGTTGCTGAATTTGTAATGGGTAAAGCTGATTATATGTATGCTGAACATTGGGATATGCGTTTAGGTTCTTGTTTATGGGAACGTTTTACAGCTATGATTGAACCAATTGATTTTCATCTAAAACACCATATCTATTGTGATTTAATAGAATTACCTGTTGAAGAATTCAATGACAAAATGAGAGAGATAATGGGTGGTACTTTAAAAGGTAAAAAAGTTATAAATGATATTGTCTCAAATATTAAAGAAGATATTAAACGTGATGATTTAGAAGATGCTCTTTATAATTTAGAAGGTGATGATGATATCGATTTAACTGATTTTGATTTTTCTAAATTTAAGTAATAATTAATATATTTATAAATAAACAAATTATGGCAAAAGTAATTAAATTAGATAAAAGCGGGTTAGTAAAAGCGATAAACTCGGTATTGGCTGAAAATAATTTTCAACAAATTACAGAAGGTGGTGGTAGTTCAGATATGAGAAAAATAATTTATTTTGGATTTAACTTCCCTCATGACTTTATTCAAACTGTTTGGGTAGATGATCAAAGTTTAGCTAAACATTTAATGGGTAAATTTAAAGATTTTTACGAAAGAGTTGGGGCTGGTGGTGCTTTCTTTAAGTTCTACGTTGAGCTGGATGAACAAAACCAACAAAAATTAGAAGAATATATCCGAACTAATTATAGAGGATAAACATCAAACCACCCACTTAGGGTGGTTTTTTCATTTATAACACTATTTATAAATAAAAATTATGGTGTTGACTAGTGCTGAAATATACAGTGAATATGGAAAGTGTTTATTAGATCCAAAATACGCTATTAAAAACTATTTGCGAACTTTTGATAAAACTCAAGAGGGGTTCGTACCATTTAAGTTATTTGATAAACAAAGTGAGATTATTGATTGTTACTTAAAAAATAGATTTAATCTTGTTACGAAACCTAGACAAGCTGGTATTTCGACTACTACACAAGCTTTTATGGCGATGAAATGCGCATTCGCTGATCCAGAGAACCCAGAAACGATTGTCGTTATTGCCAATAAATTAACCCTAGCTAAAAAATTCACAAAGGGAATTAAAGATTTTGTGTCACAATTACCAAGATGGGTTTGGGGTGATGAATACTACGGAACAAAAGAAAAAGAGAAAAAAAGTATTTTCTTAAGAGAGTCCCAAATCGAAATTGTTTTAGTTAATGGTTGTACTATTATTGCCGTTGCTACTTCTACAGATGCCCTACGTGGTTATACACCAACTTATTTAGTTTTTGATGAGGCTGCCTTTATTGATAATGGAGCTGATTTATATTCTGCGGCCGTTACCTCATTAGGTACTGGTGGTGGATGTATTTTAATTTCAACGCCAAACGGTCAAGACCCATTATATTATGAAACTTATGAGAAATCACAAGCGGGTGAAAATGATTACAACATCATTGAGATGAAATGGTATCAAGATCCAAGGTATAATAAAGATTTAGAATGGGGTGATAAGCATGGTAATATGATTTCTGAAATTGAATTTACTTATGAATCATTTGATAAGAAAATTCGTGAAGGATTAAAACCAACTTCTACTTGGTATCGGGATATGTGTAAAGGTATGAATGGTGATAAAAAGAAAATTGCCCAAGAACTAGACGTTTCATTTCTAGGTTCTGGGGGTAACGTTATTGCTGATGAATATATTATCCAACAAGAGACTGAGAATGTTATTGACCCTATTTTTGTTGATCGAGATTATTGGGACGGGAACTCTGGTTTAATTTATATTTGGGCCGAACCAGAAGTTGACCATGAATACATATTATCGGCTGACGTATCAAGTGGTAGTGGTGCCGATTTTTCTACATTCCAAATAATTGATTTTACAACGATGGAACAAGTGGCCGAATATCAAGGTAAAATCCCACCAGATATATTTGGTAATTTAATCAATAAATACGGCTTAAAATATAATGCCTATGTCGTAGTAGATAATATTAACGTTGGTGCCTCTACGGTGCTTAAATTGGTTGAATTGAAGTATCCTAACCTTCATTACGATGAGATAAATCCTAGAACATTAAAATCAATGAAAAATAATAATGTTTTCAGTGAAAATAGAATACCTGGATTTAATGTTAATGGTGTTAGATTGAATTTAATTAGTCATTTAGAAATGATGGTTAGAACAAACGGAATTAAAATTAGATCTCGTAGAGTTGTTAAAGAAATGAGAACTTTTATTTATAAAAATAATGGTAGACCTGACCATCAAGATGGGAAACATGATGACTGTTTAATGTCGTTAGGTATTGGTTTATGGATATTGGAATCATCCTTCAAAAAACTTAAAAAATTAACGAATACAACTAAAGCTATCTTAAATTCTTGGGTGGCTCCAACCGCACACGATTTAACTGGTGGCGATTTTAAAGATAAGAATGGAGTGGTTAAAAAGAAACCAGTTTTTTCAGCAATAGTAAGTAAAAATATGCAAGATCCTACTGGCCAATATTCATGGTTATTTAGTGGAATGCGATAAATAAATTAAAAAAATGGCAAAACAAATATTTTGTAGAAAACCATACGGACAGAATTTGTACCGATGGTCACCAGATGCATCAATTACTAAAATAGTTAATGACACTGCTAAGGAAACTGAAGTCGAATATTGTACGGCAACACCATATTCAATGGGCGAAGATTATAAAACAAAATATTGTTATCGCACAATTGAGGCAGATGGTAAAATAAAAAAGTTAGCGTATGTAACCTGTGGTTACGTTAATTAACTATACAAATTTTAAAAAAATTTGGTAAATTAAATAAGATAAATTATATTATGGATAATAAAGATAATAAAAATATTACAATTTTTCAAAAGTTAGGTCAAGTCTTAACTCGTAACTCAGTAATCCCACCACCAACAAATCAAAAATTTAATGTTGGTAAGAAAGAATTATTAAAAACTACCTCTAAAGAAGAATTTAATACTAAAAAATTAGAAGCTCTACAAGGGAAACATTTAAAAAATATGTGGAATAGAGTTGAAGGTGAAACCTATCAACAAACTATGCATTATGAGATGACTCGAATCGGGTCTTACTCTGATTTTGAAAATATGGAATTCTTCCCTGAGATTGCCGCGGCATTAGATATTTTTATGGAAGAAAGTACTACACCAAACCCTAAAGGTGAAATTCTAAATATACATTCAAACAGTAGTAGGATTAAAGGCGTTTTAGAAGAATTATTCTATAATAACTTAAAAGTCCATACTAACTTACCAATGTGGGTTAGAAATGTTTGTAAATACGGTGATAACTTTCTATTTTTAAATATTGATGAAAATGAGGGGGTTATAGCTGGGAAACAACTCCCAAACTACGAAATAGAACGTAAAGAAATGGATTTTATAGATTCATTACGGATTACTGATAAAGCTAACGTAACTAAATTTAACTGGAGAGGAAAAGATATTGTTTTTCAATCTTGGCAAATTGCTCATTTTAGAATTTTAGGTGATGATAGAAAATTACCGTACGGAACTTCATTACTAGAAAAATGTAGACGAATTTGGAAACAACTTTTAATGGCTGAAGATGCTATGTTAGTTTATAGAGTTACTAGAGCGCCAGAGAGAAGAGTTTATAAAATTTATGTTGGTAATATTGATGATGAAGATGTTGAGGCGTATGTGAATAACATTGCGAATAAATTTAAAAGAACCCAATTAATTGATCCGCAAACTGGTCAAATAGATGTTAGATATAATCAGATGAGTAATACTGAAGATTATTTTATCCCAGTTAGGGATGAGAATGCTCCAAACCCAATTGATACTTTACCTGGTGCTTCTAATTTAGATCAAATTGGTGATTTAGAATACTTACAGAAAAAATTATGTACTGGTTTAAGAGTACCAAAATCTTTTTTAGGTTTTGACGAAGCGACTGGTGATGGTAAGAATTTAGCTTTAATGGATATTAGATTTTCAAGAACGATTAATAGAGTTCAACAATCAATGATCCAAGAATTAAATAGGATTGCTATTATCCATTTACATATGTTAGGATTTACAGATGATTTAGATAACTTTACCTTATCTTTAAATAATCCATCATCTCAAGCTAAAATGTTGGAAATAGAGCAAACTCAAAGTAAAGTTACTTTATTTAAAGATATTGTTTCTGATGCTGGGGATGGATTTAAAACAATGTCTAGAACTAGAGCTTCAAAAGAAATATTCAATTGGTCTGATGAAGATATTAGACAAGATCTTCTAGAACAACGTATGGAAAAAGCTGCTTCGGCTGAAATGGAAAATACCTCTAAGGTTATTAAACATACTGGTATGTTTGATAAGGTGGATAAACTTTACGGTGATATGGAAGCTGCTAAAAAAGGTGGTGGTGATGACGCTGAAGGTGGTGATGAAGATGGCGGTTCTGGTGGTGGCGGTGGATTCGGTGGTGGATTTAGTGGAGATAATTTAGATTTTGAAGAAGGAGCTGAAGAAGGTGATCCAGATATGGAAGCTGATGATATTGATGCCGAAACTGAAGGTATGGATGATGTTGATTTCTCAGCGTTAGATGATGAAGGTGGTGATGATGCCGATTCATCGGAAGCTGAGAAAACGGAAGAATCTTTATTATTTAATAATCCATTAATATTAGAAAACTACTCAAAAAGACTTGAAACCAAAGAATTTATAGCTGAACAAGCTTTAAAGCAACGAAATAAAAAATATAAAGATATTTATATGTCTAAATTAATTGATAGTTTAAATCCATCAAAAAAGAATATAGTGACTGAAAATTTAGATCTAAAGTCAAATAAGAACGGTAAAACAATCGAAATGCTGATAAATGAAATTGATTCAAAATTAAAAATGTAAAAAGTAACCCAGAATTTTGTTCTGGGTTTTTTATTTTACTTTTTTTCCATATATTTATTAATAAAAACTATGCAAAATTTCGGATACATTAAATCAGTTTTCAATGAAATGTTAATTGAAGCCCTGATTTCAAAAGATAAAAAGAAAAAGCAGATATATTCTAATTTCGTAAACGCAATCAAAACAAACAAAATACTTAACAAGCAATTTCAAGTTTATGATCTTTTAGAAAATAAATTTGAAACAAATGACGGAAAAAGAAGTGAGTTTATAAAAGAAACTCTATCGCTATTAAACGATATCAAACGAGAAGATATCTTTAAAGAGAATTTAAAATTAGTTACGCCGTTATACCAACATGGTTATGAATTACCTAATTTAGATTATAATCATAAGGCTTTAGATGAAACAATTGCTAAATTAATTTTTACTAAGAAAAGTGGAAAAACTATTAATAGTATCGTTGAAAACATTTCTTTAATTAGTGAGCATATTAAAGATAATATCGCCCCACTTGTAGTTGAAGGTGCTGGGGTTCCTGATTCATTATTAATGAATACTATGGTGAATAAATTTAATGAGAAATATTCAGAACTAAGTGAATCAGATAGTAAGGTTATTAAATCATTAATTTCAACTAATATCGTTGATCGAGAAATAGTTTTTAATGATTTAATCAGGGAGTGTTTGGAATTAACTAATTCTCAAATACCAAATAGCACTAGTGATATTAAAGAATCATTACTAAACGTCAAGGAAAAATTACTAGAATATAAGTTTTCGAATGAAAATTATATCCAACTAACATCAAAATTAATCGAGTTGAAAAACGACTTGAGTTAAAATAATAATAATAACAATAATAATGATTCATTTCAATGCAATTCAATTGAATGCTGAATTAGCCCCTTGGCTATTAGACCAAGCTCCACTAACTGTTGTTATGGGAGTAGTAATTTGGTGGCTATCTCAAAGGTTAACTAAATCAGAAAAAGAGAAAGATGAGGTTTCTAGGGAGGTTATTAAATTAGCGACCTTATGGGAAAGAAAAACAGAGAAATCTGAAGAAGATGACGATATTTTAAAACATCAAATTCTTAAATCGTTAGAAGAGATCAAAACCGCTTTAACAAAAAAATAACAATGGGAATATTAACAAACATTACAAATTTTTTTCAAACCAAAGAGAATGAAACCTATTTGAAGGCTAAAGAATTAATTCAAGATGCTAAAGAAAAGATTAATTCATTTATTGTCTTATTTCCTGATGCGACAATAAGTGAAATGGTTTTTATAAAAAATAGGTGGAAAGCTCTACCAATTAAATTTGGTGAAGGAGTTTCTATATTGGGATTAAAAATTAGTGATAATTATAAATTATTGATTACTCATTTTTCTAGTGGCGGTTACTTGACTGAACACGAACACACCAATAATTATGAATTAAACCGAGTTATCTCTGGATCAATTGTTGATGAGATTAATAACAAAACATATACGGTTGGTGATGAATTTATTATCGATAGAAATACAAAACACACTTTATTTTCTAAAGGAGAATCATTTTTAATAACAGTTTTTTCAACTAATAAAGATGATTTAATAATACCTCATAATATTAACTTAGAACCAATAAAATATAATAAAAAACTTCTAAAAAGTATCCATTATTAATTTTATTTTCGATACATTGTATATAAATAAAGTTCTTAAAAAAATTACTAATGTTAAAGGTTAAAAGGTGTAAAGAAATTAAAATAAATAATGAAAAGCATAAAATAAAATACGGTATTTTAGATAAAAACTCGGAAGATTCAATTTATTTAAATATATCTTCATGGGTTAAAATACATGAATCAGATCATGAAATTAATTATAATCATGAATTTAAATTAATTAATAAAAAAATTAAAATTGTTTTATTTTCTGAATTAAATAAAAAATATTTCAATAATAAATTATTCATCGTTGATGTCACCATTCGTAAAAATGGTTTATCTCATAAAAATAAAAGTTTTTTAAATTGTGAGATAACATTATTTAAAGATAATAAAATAAAATTTAATACTGATGAAATAAAAAATGAAGTTAATAATTTAGTAAATAAATTATTATCGAGTTGTTTGAATGATAACGAATTATTTCAATACTCAATTAAAAAATAATAAAAGCCTTAGAACCAAAGATTCTAGGGCTTTTTTCTTTTTATAACATATTTATATAAAAAGAAAACAAATGAAATTACAGATTGTTAAACCTGGTCATAGCGGTACTGGTCTTATTATTGAAAATGGTTGTGGTTATATCGAACCAAAAGACGAGAGAAATAAACTGTTTATGACAGAAATGAATAAAATTTCTGAAGGGTTAGGTAAATCAGTTATGGTTGAACCCTTAGTTTTATTTGTGATACTTCAGAAATACGATGTTTTAAATAAAAATGGCCGTATCTACCCTAAATCAATTTTAATGCGTGAAGCTGATAAATACAATGAGTTAATCCAACAAAGATTAGCTATTGGTGAAGCCGAACATCCTGACTCTTCAATTATTAATTCAAGTAGAGTTTCACACGAAATAAAAAAAATATGGTTTGAAGGTCAAACTTTAGTTGGTGAGATGGAAATTATTATGTCACCTGGTTTTGTTAATCAAGGAATTATTTCTTGTGAGGGTGATAATATTGCAAATCTTTTAAGAAGAGGTATTAGAGTTGGTGTTTCTTCAAGGGGTGTTGGTTCGTTAAAAGAACAAAATGGTACCCTAATAGTTGAGGATGATTTTGAATTAATCTGTTGGGATATCGTTACTAATCCAAGTACACCTGGTTCTTATATGTTCACAAATAAAAAAGAATCTGTTCCATTTATGGAGAGTGAAATAAAAAATAAGTCAGTTTTAGGGGAAAATCTAAAAAAATTCCTTTTAAATTAAAAAAAAAATCATAAAAAAATGGTTTTTCGTTTTACAGCATATATTTATTAAGAAATAAGGTGGATAACCACTTAAAATAAAAAACAAATTTAATTAGAATGGCCGAAAATAAAAAGTCTATAATCGAACAATCTCTACTTGACATCCAAATGATGAAAGAGAGTTTAAATGCAAATACTAAAGATATTCTTCGTTCAGTTGCGAGAGAAGAATTTAGTAACGCGCTAAGAGAAAATATTAATGAAGCTGAATTTGACGAGGAAGATATTGATTCTGAATCTGAAGAAGGAGCTGATGATGAAATTGCTACTGATGACATGGCTACTGATGACGAAGTTTCGACTGATGTTGTTAGTGATGTTGAAGGTGGTGAAACTGATTTAGAAGGACCAAGTGCTGAAGCAGAAGATAGTTTTAACTATGATGCAGAAGAAGGTAGCGAAGATGACTACACACTAGATATGACTGGGGCCTCTGATGACGAATTAATTTCCGTATTTAAAAAATTAGGTAGTGATGATGGTGTTGAAATCGTTTCTGATGAAGAAATTGTTATTAACGATCCAAACGGTGGTCAATACAAAATTGAATTAAATAAAGGCGGAGCTACAGGTGGATTGGACCTTGAATCAATGGGTTCAGACCTAGACGGTGATATGGGAGCTGATATGGATGCAACTGCTGAAATTGGAGCTGACATGGGAACTGAAATGGGTTCTGAAATGGATGCAGATATGGGACCAGAAATGGGTTCAGATATGGGTTCAGAATTTGATGAGGAAGATGAACTTGGAGAAGGTGTTGTTTTTGAACTTGCCATGGGTGACGATTTAGATCCTTTAGAGGAAGATATCGTTAGAGGTAAAGGTCATGACAAACACGTTACAAATGCTAGTATGGCTAGTGGAAACATTGAGTCAACTACTGCTCCAGTAGATAGCGAATTAGGAGATAACCTAGAAGGTGGTTTTAAAGATGGCGCAACTAAATACGCTAATGCTGAAGGACCAATGGTTATGAATGAAGAAGACATTGAGGAACAAATCGCTGTTGGGATGACCCAAGAAGTGAGAGCTCAAGGTAAAGGTGCGGATATCGACATTAAAGGTGCTGGTGCTGAAGCTTTAAAAGAAAGCAAAGCTAAATACCAAAGACTTTTAGCTGAGGCTAGAAAGTTGAAAGTTGAAAACGACGAGTTTAGAAGTACATTAATTCAATTTAGAAAACATTTAGGTGAAACAGCTTTATTTACAGCTAACCTAAGTAATGTAACTAAATTATTTATGGAGCATTCTACAACTACTTCTGAAAAACAACAGATTATGGAAAGATTTGATAGAACGGCAAAAACCATTAAAGAATCTAAAGAATTGTTTAGAACAGTTTCAAGTGAGCTTAATGCTAAAAAACCAATCAAAGAGTCTTTTGAAGGTAAAATAAACAACGGAGCATCAACTAGTAGTTCAAGTATCTTAAAAGAGAATACTACATATGTTGACCCATCAGTTGCAAGGATTCTTGAACTTTTCAAGAAACAACAATAATTAAAATAAAATAAACAAATAAACACAAATTTTATGTCGCATTTATTAACAAACGGTGCTGTAGGTAACACTAGTAGAGACCACTTTAAAGTAATCCGTGAAAACGTACAAAAGAAATGGGATTCATTAGGATTTCTTGATGGATTGAAAGGTCACGTTAAAGAAAACATGGCTCAATTATTCGAAAATGAAGCTAACCACTTGATGACTGAATCTACAGTGAGTGATGCATCAGGTTCTTTTGAAACTGTTGTATTCCCAATCGTTAGAAGAATCTTCTCAAAATTATTAGCTAACGATATCGTATCGGTTCAAGCTATGAACATGCCAATTGGTAAATTGTTCTTCTTCATTCCACAAATCTCTGGTAGAGATGCTGAAGGTAACCATACTTCTACAATGGGTGATCAAACTCCAAGTTGTGTACAAAACACTTGTGGTTTAACTGAATGGCAAGTTAAAAACGTTTACGACATTTTTTACAACGATGGTTTATTCAACCACTCTAAAGGTAAAATCTCTCTTCACGTTGCAACTGGGGCTACAATTAACGTTAAATCTTTAGATGTTAATGGTTCTTACCAAGCAATTGCTGGAGCTACACCTTTAGCTGCTTCTACTGATGGTTCTGTTAGAAACGTAATATTAGCTGTTGGTGGTTTTGACGGATACCAAGGTAAATTAGACTTTAAAGGTCAAGATGGTAAATACAGAAATGATGGTGTTCAAATGGATACTGAATCTTTCTTATCATCTTTGAAAGTTATCTCTAATACTTCTATCGTTGACCCTGATGGTAATGTAATTATCGCTGCTGGTGCTTCTGTACCATTCAGATTAGTTACTCAAAAATATGGTAAAGGAATTGTTACAAATACTGCAAGTACTCCATGTGATGCTGCTGGTGTTGTTTACATTGACTTAGACCTTTCTCACCCAGTTGCTGCTTCTGGAACTGATACTTTTGATGGTTATGTTGGTGCAAGTGGATTAACTGCTTCTGCTGTTGATGTTACTATATCTTGGGCTTCTTACGAGAGTTTAGAGATGGCTACTGATATGGGTGAAGTTTCATTCAAATTGGATGAAGTTACTGTTGACGTTGAAGGTAGAAAATTAAGAGCTTCTTGGTCTCCTGAATTAGCGCAAGACGTTAATGTTTTCCATAATATCGATGCTGAAGCTGAATTAACAGCAATGTTATCAGAACAAATCGCTGCTGAGATAGATAGAGAGATCTTGAAAGACTTAAGAGTTGGTGGTGCATGGACTTTGAGATGGGATTACATGGGATGGAGAAAAACTTCATTAGCTGCTAATGCTTATACTCAAAAAGACTGGAACCAAACATTACTTACTGCTGTAAACCAAGTTTCTGCTCAAATCCAAAAAGCTACTCTTAGAGGTGGTGCTAGTTTCTTAATCGTTTCTACTGAGGTTTCTGCAATTTTCAATGACTTAGAATACTTCCACGTATCTGATGCTTCTGCTGAATCTGA
>Ga0326734_1000095_pt1 | contig 29244 bp, 23 predicted proteins | sample 15_GP2_1315_FD_207944 | JGI IMG/M metagenome (GOLD analysis project Ga0326734, IMG submission 207944) | Glacier ice microbial communities from Ngari, Tibet, China - 15_GP2_131.5 | ecosystem: Environmental > Aquatic > Freshwater > Ice > Glacier | place: China: Ngari, Tibet | collected 2018-07-18 | reverse complement strand
TACGCGATGCGCCGCCTTCGCACCCGCACGCCGGAAGAATTTGCTCAGGCGGTCATCGACAGCAAGCCGGCCGTGGTCAAGAACAGCGGCGACCCGGTCACCTGGCCGTACCAGTGGGCCAACGACGCGCTGGTGGAAGCCAAGCGCGCATACGCCGGCGTCACCCTCGGCCCCGGCATCCGGCAGACCAGCAAGAAGGGCGAGGTCTACACCAACTGGAACATCGAAGTGCCGGCCAATTATCCGGTGCCCAGTTCAGAAATCGCCAAGAAGCAGCTGATCAGGGGCGGCTTTCACCTTGCCGCTGTGCTGCAGGCGATCTGGCCATGATGACGCTCACGCGCATTTCAGGCGCACTGGCGCTGACCTGCATGCTGCCGGCCGCCGCGCAGCAAATGTCGGTCTCAGACCCGGCCCCGGGCTTGCCCGTGTGGGAAGCCGGTCTGGTCGGCGGCGCCGTGTCGGGGCCGGCCTATCCCGGCGCCGACGCGCGCTCGTCGCGCGTGCTGGCGCTGCCGTTCTTGGTGTATCGGGGCAAGGTGCTGCGCTCGGATGCGTCCGGCATCGGTGCGCGCCTGCTGCGCAGCGAGCGCTACGAAGTCGACGTCGGCTTTGCCGCGTCGCTGCCGGCGCGCTCGGATGCCGGCGCCGCCCGCGCCGGCATGCCGGATCTCGGTTTCCTCGGCGAATTCGGCCCGCGCGTAAAAATCCTGCTGGCCAATCCGACACCGACCAGCCGCTTGCGCCTCGACCTGCCGCTGCGCGCGGTGATGGAGTTTCGCGGCGGCGTGCGCCGCCGCGGCGCCACGTTCGAGCCGCGGCTGACGTACGCCACGCGCGACATTGGCAGCGCCTGGAGCATGGATGCCAGCGTCGGCCTGGTGGTCGGCGACGGCGCCATCAACCGCTATTTTTATGCAGTGGCGCCGCAGTACGCCAGCGCCGCGCGGCCGGCGTACCAGGCCAGACCAGGCCTGATGCTGGTGCGCGCCGGCCTGTCGGCGTCGTACAAGGTCAACGACGACGTGCGCCTGTTCGGCTATGTGCGCGGCGACAGCCATGCCGGCGCTGCCAACCGCGACAGCCCGCTGATGCGGAAGAACCACGGCGGCTCGATCGGCGGCGGCTTCGCGTGGACGCTGGGCCGCTCCGGCGCGCTCGCTGCCGACTAGCGTTGGCGGCGGGACTCGGCCAACAGTCAGCGCGACTTGACGAACGGCGTGCCGAGCGCTTTCGGCGCCACCGATTTCGCCATCAGGCCGGCCAGCACGATCACCGTGACGACGTACGGAATCATCTGGATCAGCGAGCCGGGGATGCGGCCCACAAGCGGCAGGTCGACGCCTTCCATCTGGATCTGCACGGCCGAAAAAAAGCCGAACATGACGCAGCCGAGGGCCGTGTAGAGCGGGCGCCAGTTGCCGAACACGAGGGCGGTGAGGGCGAGGTAGCCGGCGCCGGCCGACATGTCGCGCAAGAAGAAGCCGCTTTGCACGATCGCCAGGTAGGCGCCGGCGAACGAGCACAATACGCCGGCGATCAGCATCGCCATGAAGCGCGTCGCGGCGACGTTGACGCCGGCGGCGTCGGCCGCGTGCGGGTTCTCGCCGCAGGCGCGCAGGCGCAGGCCGAAGCGGCTGTGGTAGATCACCCAGTGCACCAGCGGGATCAGGGCGAACGCCAGGTACACCAGCACCGCATGGCCGCCGATCACGTGGCCGTAGAACCAGCCGAGGAAGGGGACGTTCGCCACAGCGGCGGTGCCGGGCAACACGACGTCGAACAGGCGGGCCTGCCCGAGGTCCGGCGTGCGCCCGCCCTGCTGGTAAAAAAACTGTGCCAGCACGAACGTCAGCCCGCTCATGGCGATGTTGATGGCAATGCCGGCCACCAGCTGGTTGCCTTTTTGGGTGATGCTGACAAACCCCTGCAGCAGCGCCAGCGCGGCCGACACGGCGACGCCGGCGGCCACGCCGTACCACGGGTTCTGGGTCGTGTAGGCGACTGCCGCCGAGGCAAACGCGCTGGCCAGGATCTTGCCTTCCAGCGCCAGGTCGATCACGCCGCTGCGTTCGGCGAACAGGCCGGCCAGCGCGGCGAAAATCAATACCGGCGCGTTGCGGATGGTTGACACCACGATGCTGGCAAAATGGAAGTCTTCGAACATGGCTATCCTTTGCGGCCCAGGTTGATCAGCCTGAGAACGGCCGGGCCGTAGAAATTTTCCATCGCGCCGCAGAACAGGATGATCAGGCCCTGGATGAAAATGAAGGTCTCTTGCGGGATGTTCGGTTTTTCCAGCGACAGGTCGAAGCCGCCCTGGATCAGCGCGCCGAACAGCACCGCGGAGAGGAAGATGCCGACCGGGTGCTGGCGCCCCATCAGCGCAATCGCGATGCCGACAAAGCCGGCGCCGGCGGGGAAATTGAGCGACAGGTAATGGGTTGATCCCATGACCGAATTGACCGCCGCCAGGCCGGCCAGGGCGCCGGAGACCAGCATCGCGACGATGATGGTGCGGCTGATCGACACGCCGGCGTAATGCGCCGCGTGCGCATTGAGGCCCGTTGCGCGCAGCTGGTAACCCCACAATGAGCGCCACACCATGACGCCGTACATGGCCAGCGCGACGATCGCCAGCAGGAAGCTGACGTTGAGCGGCGTGTCGCCCAGCACCGGCAACCACGCGTTCAGCCGCGGCATGGCGCCGGCGTCAAGAAACACGCGACTGGCGGGATTCTGCTGGCCATCGGGAATCAGGTATTTGACGATAATAAAATTCATCAGGCTGGCGGCGATGAAGTTGAACATGATGGTGGTGACCACCACGTGGCTGCCGCGTCTGGCCTGCAGGTAGCCGGGAATACAGGCCCACATGGCGCCGAACAGCGCGGCTCCGGCAATCGCGGCGGGGATCAGGAGCCACGCCGGCAGCGAAGCGTCGAAGAACAGCATCGCCAGCGTCAGGCCGAGGCCGCCAAAATACATCTGGCCTTCGCCGCCGATGTTGAACAGGCCCGCCTTCATCGCGATCGACACCGCCAGCCCGGTGAAGATGAAGGTCGAAGCATAGAACAAGGTGTACGACAAGCCTTCGGGATTGACGATGGCGCTGTTGACCAGGATCGTCATCGATTCGAGCGGGCTTTCGCCCAGCAGGCGGATCACCAGCGCGGCGACCAGCAAAGCCGACGTCAGGTTCAAAACGGGCAGTAGCAGGGCGGTGGCCCAGCGCGGCAGTTCGGTCGTTTTCATGCGTTGTGCACCCCGCTCACGGTATGCATCCCGCCCACGGTGTTCATTCCACCCATTAAGAGGCCAATGCGGGTGGTGTCGAATTCTTCGATGTTCAGTTCGCCCGTGATGCGCCCGCCCGACATGACGATGATGCGGTCGGCCAGCGCGCGCACTTCCTCCAGTTCGACCGACACCAGCAGGATGGCGACGCCGTCGTCGCGCATTTTCAGCAACTGCTTGTGGATGCTCTCGATGGTGCCGATGTCGACCCCGCGGGTCGGCTGGCCGACCAGCAGCAATTTGGGCGCCGCCGACACTTCGCGCGCGATCACCACTTTTTGCTGGTTGCCGCCCGACAGCCGCCCGATGGGGAGATCCGGATTGGCCGGGCGCACGTCGAAAGCGGCGAGCAGCCGGGCGCAGCGCCTGGCGATGGCGGCGAAATCGAACAGCCCCCAGCGGTTCGTGACGCGCTCCTGGTAGCCCAGCACGGTGTTCTGCATGACCGAAAAATCCTTGATCACGCCGTCGCGCAAACGGTCTTCCGGCACGTGGCCGATGCCCAGCGTGCGAAACGTCGCCGGCAGGCCGTCGGCGTCGGGCAAGCCGGCGAACGGCAGCGGCGTGCCCAGCATCTCGACCCGGCCCGAACTTGGCAATCGCATGCCCGACAAGATCTCGAGCAGCGCGCTCTGGCCGTTGCCGGACACGCCGGCGATCGCCACGATCTCGCCGGCGTGCAAGGTAAAGCCGACATCGGCCAGCACGCGCACGCCAGCCTTGTCGTTCAGTTGCAGGTTGTCGACCTTGAGCACCGCGGCGCCCGGCTGGAACGGCGCGCGCGGCAGCACGCCTTCGATCGGCCGGCCAACCATCATGGTGGCCAGTTGCTCTTTCGACGTGGTGGCGGTGGCGACCGCGCCGATGACGGCGCCGGCGCGCATCACCGTCACCTGGTCGGTGATGTCCATGATCTCGCCCAACTTGTGGGTAATCAGGATGATGGTTTTGCCCTGTTCCTTGAAGCGGCGCAGGATATCGAACAGCGCCGCCGTTTCCTGCGCCGTCAGCACTGCCGTGGGTTCGTCCAGGATCAGGATACTGGCGCTGCGGTAAATCTGCTTGAGGATCTCGACGCGCTGCTGGGCGCCGACCGACAGGTCGTGGATGGTCGCCCGCGGATCGACGTCGAGTCCGTAGCGCTCGCAGATGTCGCGCAGCGTCGCTTCTGCGGCGGCGCGTTGGGCGGCCAGGCGGAAGCCGCCTTCGGCGCCCAGCATGACGTTGTCCAGCACCGTCATGTTCTCGACCAGCGAGAAGTGCTGGTGCACCATGCCGATGCCGAGCGCGATCGCCTCGTGGCTGGTGCGGATCGAACGCGGGGCGCCGTCGATCAGCAGCTGGCCGCTGTCGGCGTTGTAGTAGCCGTACAGGATGCTCATCAGGGTCGATTTGCCGGCGCCGTTTTCGCCGATCACGCCGTGGATCGACCCCTTGGCGATGGCGAAGCTGACGTCGGCGTTCGCCTGCACCGGGCCGAAGGCCTTGCAGATGTTGCGAAATTCTACGGCTGGTTGCATGGCGAATCAGTCGGTGAGGTGGTAGTCAGATCAAGTGGTAACGCCGCCAGGCCCGCGAACGGGATGGCGTCGGCGCCGGAACAATCAAACCGGGCAGCTGCTGCCGGCTCGGTAATCTATGACCTTGATCTTGCCGCTGATGATGGCCGCTTTTGCTTCGTTGACCTTGTTCTCGATGTCGGGCGAGACCACGCTGCGGTTGTCCTTGTCGAGCGCCCAATCGACGCCGCCTTCTTTCAGGCCGCGGTAGGTCACGCCCGGTTTCCAGGTGCCATTTTTGACTGCCATGAAGGCGTCGTAGATGGCGCCGTCGACCCGCTTGACCATCGAGGTCAGCATGGTGCCCGGATAAAGATGGTTCTGGTTCGAGTCGACGCCGATGGCCAGCTTGCCTTTTTCCTTGGCCGTTTGCAGCGTGCCCATGCCGGAGCCGCCGGCCACCGCGAACACCACGTCGACGCCGCGCTCGAACTGCGCGCGCGCCAGTTCGCCGCCCTTGGCCGGATCGTTCCAGGCGGCGCTGGTGGTGCCCACCATGTTCTGCAGCACTTCCACTTTCGGATTGCCCGCTTTTGCGCCCTGGCTGTAACCGCAGGCAAAGGCGCGGATCAGCGGAATGTCCATGCCGCCGACAAAACCGAGCTTCTTCGATTTCGACGCCATCGCGGCGGCCACGCCGACCAGATAAGAGCCTTCTTCTTCGCGAAACAGTACCGAGTTGATGTTCGGCCCTTTGGCGATGCTGTCGATCAGCACGAACTTCACGTTGGGGAACTCGGCCGCGACCTTTTGCACCGCCTGGGTCTGGGAAAAGCCGACCGCCGCAATCAGGTCGAGCTTTTTGCGGGCGAGGCCGCGCAGCACCTGCTCGGCCTGCGTATCGCTGCTGGCCTGCGCTTCAAGGTAGCCGATGTTCGTTTCGGCCTTGAAGCGGTTGGCGCCCTCGAAGGCGGACTGGTTGAACGATTTGTCGAACTTGCCGCCGGCATCGTAGACGATACCCAGTTTCGGATCGGCCGCCGCGGCGCCGGCCGCGACGCACAGCGCCGCGATCGTGATGCTGAGTTGCTTGAGTTTCATGGACGCTCCTGGAAGACTGATATTGTACCTGCCGCAACGGTCCAGTTGGGAGGGCAGCATAGCTGAATCGTCCCAGACCCTGCGCGCCTCCCGGTTAAGTATATGCAGAAACGCGCGCACCACCGGCGCATCGCCCTCGGTGGTGTTGGCGAGATGCAGGTTGGCCGACGGCGGCCTGCTCCTGATCGGCAGGAAGAGCACGCCGGGCCAGCCGATCCGGCTGATGGTCCCGGGCATCAGTGATAATGGGGTCAGACCCCATTATTCGCGGGCATCAGTGATAATGGGGTCAGACCCAATTATTCGATGGCTGATCTTTTAAAATAACGCAATAAATTTTGCGACAGCGATTCATGGCCGTTATTTCATTGGTTTATCGGCGTTAAATTGTGCGAAAAAAACGGGTCTGACCCCATTTATTCCATTTATTTCGCGGTCGGGCAGGCGAAATCGTGTCGACGAATCGTGTGGACAAAATACAGGCTGACCGATGGCCGGTGGGTTTTAGCCGGGCAGGCCGGGCAACTGCTGCAGCGCCAGCGCCAGTTGCGCGCCGACGTGTGCATTGTGCTTGACCAGGGCGATGTTGGTGGCCAGGCTGCGCCCGCCGGTCAGCTCCTTGATGCGGCCCAGCAGGAACGGCGTCACCGCCTTGCCCGCCACGCCATTCGCGGCCGCCTCGCGCAAGGCTTGCAAGGTGATGCCGTCAATTTCTGCTGTTTCCATCGCAAACGCCGCCGGCACCGGATTGGCGACGACGACGCCCCCAACCAATCCCAGCGCCCACTTGGTCTGGATGAATTTCGCCTGCTCCAGCGCGCTGTCGCAGCGGAAATCGGCGTTGAAACCGCTTTCGCGCGTAAAAAAAGCCGGAAAGCCGGCCTGGCCGACGCTCATCACCGGCACGCCATATGTTTCAAGGTATTCGAGCGTGAGGCCGATGTCGAGGATCGACTTGACGCCGGCGCACACCACCGCCACGCTGGTGTGCGCCAGTTCCTGCAGGTCGGCCGAGACGTCGAAGCTGGCCGAAGCACCCCGGTGCACGCCGCCGATGCCGCCGGTGACGAACACGGCGATGTCGGCCAGCGCCGCGCAGATCATGGTGGCCGCCACCGTGGTGGCGCCGAGCCGCCCTTGCGCGACGACGTACGGCAAATCGCGCCGGCTCACCTTCATGGCGTCGGGCGACGCGCCCAGCAGTTCGAGCTGTTCGCTTGACAGGCCGATGCAGATATTGCCGCCCATGACGGCGATCGTCGCCGGCACGGCGCCGGCATCGCGTATCACCTGCTCGACGTCACGCGCCATCGTCACGTTGTGCGGATACGGCATGCCGTGCGAGATGATGGTCGATTCGAGCGCCACCACCGGTGTGCCGGCGGCGCGCGCGGCGGCCACTTCGGGCGAAAACAAGAGAAACTGCTGCATGTCATTCCTGATAAAAGGTGTTGAACGGCGGGACGACAGCGGCATCGCTGTCGACAGCGCGCAGAGCATTGTCGATTCCGTCGAGACTGGCGGCGCCCGGCCACGGGCCCACCGCCTGTTCGCATCCGGGCGTCACGGCGGCAAGCCAGTTATACCTTAAAATGATCAGCAGCGAAGAAGATCGGTATTTGCCACACCTGTCCGATTTCATGCATAGTGACGCTACCAGGCTGGCCCATGGACACTATGTGCCGGCCGGCCGGCCGACCGCCGCCGCCGCCGCCGCCGCAATCATTCTCACCCAACAAGGAACCCGCATGTCCAACAACGCCCCGTTCGAAGCCGCCGACCTGATCCGCGCGCGCAAACCCGGTTTCGCGCCGCGCGTGGCGTTGATCCTCGGTTCCGGACTGGGCGTGCTGGCCGAGCAGATGACGGACGCGGTGACGATCGGCTTCGACGAACTGCCGGGGTTTCCGATCTCCACCGTGCACGGCCACGCCGGCGAACTGGTCGCCGGCACCCTGGCCGGCGTCGAGGTGGTGTGCATGAAGGGTCGCGGCCACTTCTACGAGGGCTACGGCATGGGCGTGATGACGTCGGCCGTGCGCACCTTGAAGCTGCTCGGCTGCGACATGCTGTTCGTCACCAACGCCGCCGGTTCGCTGCGGGCCGAAGTCGATGCCGGCAGCCTGGTCGCGCTGACCGACCATATCAACCTGCTGCCGGGCACGCCGATGGTCGGGCCGAACGACGAGCGCTTCGGCCCGCGCTTTTTCAGCATGGCCAATTGCTACGACAGCGAGATCCGCCACCAGGTTCTGGCATCCGCCGCCGCCAGCGGCGTCACGGTGCACCAGGGCGTGTTCGTCGCCTGCCCGGGGCCGAACTTCGAAACCGCCGCCGAAATCCGCATGATGGCCAGGCTTGGCGCCGACGTCGTCGGCATGTCGGTGGTGCCCGAAGTCGTCGCGGCCCGCCACTGCGGCCTGAAAGTGGTCGCCGTGTCGGTGATCACCAATCTGGCCGAAGGCATGTCGCCGTTTCCGCTGTCGCACGAGCAAACGCTGAAATACGCCGCGCTCGGCGCCAAGGACTTGGTCACGCTGATTCTCGCTTTTCTGGGCACCGTGGCCAAGGTGCCGGGTGACGCCTCGCCGCGCGCGCAAGCTTGAGTCCCACCCACATTTTTTTACCGAGGCTATCTGATCATGTCCCGCGCATTCATCCTCCTGCTTGACTCGTTTGGCCTCGGCGCGGCGCCCGACGCCGACCAATTCGGCGACGCCGGCGCCAACACCTTTGGCCATGTCGCCCAATGGGCGCACGATGCCGGCCAGCCGCTGCAGTTGCCGAACCTCGAGCGCCTCGGCCTCGCCGCCGCCGCCCATGCAGCCTGTGGCGAATGGGCGCCGGGCTTTGCGCTGCGCGACGGTTTTACCGCTGCCTACGGCGCCGCCCACGAGCGCTCGACCGGCAAGGACACCCAAAGCGGTCACTGGGAAATTGCAGGCGTGCCGGTGCTGTTCGACTGGGGCTATTTTCCGCGCACAACGCCGTCGATGCCGCTTGCGCTGACCGACCAGTTGCAAGCCATCGCCAAGCTGCCCGGCTTTCTCGGCAACTGCCACGCTTCCGGCACCGACATCATCAACCTGCACGGCGACGAGCATGTCGCCACCAACAAGGTGATCATCTACACGTCGGGCGACTCGGTGATGCAGATCGCCGCGCACGAAGAACACTTCGGCCTCGAGCGTTTGTATGCGGTCTGCGAAGCGGCGTTCGAGCTGGTCAAGCCATACAACATCGGCCGCGTGATCGCGCGCCCCTTCGTGGGCGCGAACGGCAGCTATCGCCGCACCGGCAACCGCCACGATTACGCGGTGCCGCCGCCGAGCGCGACCTTGCTTGACATGGTCAAGGACGCCGGCGGCGAAGTCGTGGCGCTGGGCAAAATCAGCGACATTTTTGCTACCCACGGCGTCTCGCGCGTCGTCAAGGGCGCCGACAACATGGCGCTGTTCGACGCGCTGCTGAAAGTGACGCAAGAAGTCGGCGACAAGTCGCTCACGTTCGTCAATTTCGTCGACTTCGACCAGGCGTTCGGCCACCGCCGCGACATTGCCGGCTACGCCAACGCGCTGCACGAACTGGACGCGCGATTGCCCGAATTCTTCGCCAGGATGAAGCAGGGCGACCTGGCCGTCATCACCGCCGACCATGGCTGCGATCCGAGCTGGCCGGGGTCGGACCACACGCGCGAATGCATCCCGATGCTGTTCTTCGGCCCGGGTGTTGCGCCGCGCGCGCTGGCGGTGTCGAATACTTTTGCCGACATCGGCGCCACCCTGGCAAGCCACCTGGGCGTCACGCCGCTTTCCCACGGAACACCTCTGCTATGACTGATCTGCCATGACCGACCTGCACGAATTCAAACGCAATCAGGCAAGCACGCTCGATCTTGGCTGGATCAACCAGGTCAGGGTCAACCGCAACGCCGCCGACCGCCGCGCCGTCAGCCTGGGCAACCGCCGCACCGTCAAGAAGGAGTACCAGGCCGCGTGGCTGGTGCAGGCGATCAAGTGCATCGATTTGACCACTCTCGGCGGCGACGACACGCCGGGACGGGTCGAGCGGCTGTGCATGAAGGCGATGCGCCCGCTGCGCACCGACATTGCAGAGGCGCTCGGCGTCACGAACCTGTCGACCGGCGCGGTCTGCGTCTACCACGAGATGATCGCCCCGGCCGCCCGCATCCTGCAAGGGCGCCTGCCGATCGCCGCGGTGTCGACCGCCTTTCCGGCGGGGCTTTCCAGCATGGAAACGAAGCTGCGCGAGATCGCCTTGTCGGTCGCCGCGGGCGCCACCGAAATCGATATCGTCATCACCCGCCAGCACGTATTGAGCGCCAACTGGCAGGCGCTGTACGACGAAATGCGCGCGTACCGAAAGGCCTGCGGCGAGGCGCACATTAAGGCCATTCTCGGCACCGGCGACATCAGTACGCTGGACAACGTCGCCAAGGCGTCGTGGGTGTGCATGATGGCCGGCGCCGACTTCATCAAGACGTCGACCGGCAAGGAAGGCGTCAACGCCACCATTCCTGTGGCGCTGACGATGGTGCGCGCGATCCGCGACTACCACCAGCAGACCGGCTTTCAGGTCGGCTTCAAGCCGGCCGGCGGCGTCAGTTCGGCCAAGAGCGCGCTGCAGTACCTGGCGCTGATGAAGGAAGAGCTGGGCCGCGAGTGGCTCGCGCCGCACCTGTTTCGCATCGGCGCCTCGAGCCTGCTGACCGACATCGAGCGCCAGCTCGAGCATTACGTCACCGGCAACTACTCGGCAAACCACCGCCACGCGCAACCCTGATTCAGTATTCACAGTATTTATATTCAGCAATGGGTTCGTCATGCCAACAATCAACGAGATTCTCACCACCATGGATTACGGCCCGGCGCCCGAAAGCACCAGGGAGGCGCTGGCCTGGCTCGAACGCCACGAACGCCGTTTTGGCCTTTTCATCGACAACGCCTGGAGCAACGCTGGCGACGCGTGTGACACGTTCGCCTCGCTCAATCCGGCCGACGGCGTCGAACTGGCGCAGCTGACGCAGGCGACGCCGCAGGACGTCGACCGCGCCGTGGCGGCGGCGCGCCGCGCCCAGCCGGGCTGGGTCGCCCTTGGCGGCCATGGCCGCGCGCGCGTGCTGTACGCGCTGGCGCGTTTGCTGCAAAAGCATGCGCGCCTGTTCGCGGTGATTGAAACGCTCGACAACGGCAAGACGATCCGCGAAACGCGCGACGCCGACCTGCCGTTAGCAAGCCGTCACTTTTACCACCACGCCGGCTGGGCCCAGCTGCAGTCGGAAGAATTTCCCGGCTACCGCGCCGTTGGCGTCGTTGGCCAGATCGTGCCATGGAATTTCCCGCTCTTGATGCTGGCCTGGAAAATTGCTCCGGCCCTGGCCGCCGGCAACACCGTCGTCTTCAAGCCGGCCGAATTCACGTCCCTGTCGGCGCTGCTGTTCGCCGAGATTTGCCAGCAGGCCGGCGTGCCGGCCGGCGTTGTCAACATCGTCACTGGCGACGGGGCGGTGGGCGAAGCGATCGTGCGCCATCCGGGCGTCGACAAGATCGCTTTCACCGGCTCGACCGACGTCGGGCGCCTGATCCGCCAGGCCACCGCCGGCAGCGGCAAGAAGCTCTCGCTCGAATTGGGCGGCAAGTCGCCCTTCATCGTGTTCGACGACGCCGATCTGGACGCCGCCGTCGAAGGCCTGGTCGATTCAATCTGGTTCAACCAGGGCCAGGTCTGCTGCGCCGGGTCGCGCCTGCTGGTGCAGGAATCGATCGAGGAACGGTTCCTTGCCAAGGTGCGCGCGCGCATGCAGAACCTGCGCTTGGGTTCCCCGCTGGACAAGTCGATGGACATTGGCGCGCTGGTCGACCCGGTGCAGCAGCAGCGCATCCACGCTTTGGTCGAAGCGGCGCGCGCCGAAGGCTGCACCATCTGGCAGCCGACGTGCGCGATCCCGGGCGCCGGCGCCTGGTTTGCGCCGACCCTGATCACCGGCGCGTCGACTTCGGCCGCGGTGGCGCAAGCGGAAATCTTCGGACCGGTGCTGGTCGCCATGAGTTTTCGCACCCCGGCAGAAGCGGTCCAACTGGCCAACAACACCGTGTACGGCCTGGCCGCCTGCGTCTGGTCGGAGTCGATCAGCCTCGCGCTCGACGTCGCGCCGCAGATCAAGGCCGGCGTCGTGTGGATCAACAGCGCCAACCAGTTTGATGCTGCCTGCGGCTTCGGCGGCTACCGCGAATCGGGCTTCGGGCGCGAAGGCGGGCGCGAAGGGATGCTCGAATACATGACGGCGCTGTCGGAAGACGCCCGTCCGGCCGCACCGGTGACGGATGCCAGAAGCCAGACCGGGTCGTCGCCATCGGCCGCATCGAACCAGGCGGTCGGCATCGACCGCACCGCCAAGCTGTACATCGGCGGCAAGCAAACCCGCCCCGACGGCGCCTACAGCCGCGCCATCGCGGGCGCCGACGGCCGCTTTCTGGCCGACGTTGGCGAAGGCAACCGCAAGGACATCCGCAACGCGGTGGAAGCGGCGCACAAGGCGTCCGGTTGGGCCAGGGCAAGCGCCCACAACCGCGCCCAGGTGCTGTACTACATCGCCGAAAACCTGGCCATCCGCGCCGCCGAATTTGCCGCCCGCCTGGCTGCGATGACGGGCTCAGTCAATCCCGACAACGAAGTGCAGGCGTCGATCGAGCGCCTGTTCTACTACGCCGCCTGGGCCGACAAATACGACGGCCTGGTGCACCAGCCGCCGATCCACGGCATCACCGTGGCGCTCAACGAGCCGGTCGGCGTGATCGGCATCATCTGCCCCACTGAGGCGCCGCTGCTCGGCTTGATTGCGCTGGTCGCGCCCGCGCTGGCGCTGGGCAACCGCGTCATCGCGGTGCCGTCGGAAGCGCATCCGCTGGCCGCCACCGACTTGTACCAGGTGCTCGACACCTCGGACCTGCCGGGCGGCGTGCTCAACATCGTCACCGGCAGCGCCGACGAACTGGCGCGCACCCTGGCGACGCACGCCGACGTCGACGCCGTATGGCGCCACGACGGCTCGCTTGATGGCTGCGCCGAAGTCGAGCGCTTGTCGGCTGCATCGCTCAAGCGCACCTGGGTCGGTGGCGCCAGGGGCCGCGACTGGTACAGCACCAGCCAGTCGGGCGGACGCGCGGTACTGGCCCACGCCAGCCAAGTCAAGAACGTCTGGATCCCGTACGGCGTCTAGTTGCCCCAAAACAGGGTCAGACCCGTTTATTAATCAGTTAAAATCAGATCTGCCGTATAAGAATCGGGTCTGACCCCATTTTAAGAAACGCGTTGACGTCACACTTTGTCGGGCTGCACGCACATGGGGTCCCCGGGTTCGCGAGGACGACGGTGGATTTGATTAAAAAGGTGAACCATGTTTTTAAATCAGGAAATCATCCGCAAAAAGCGCAACGGCCTGGCCTTGAGCAACCAGGAGATCGCGTTTTTTGTCGCCGGCATCACCAGCGGCGCGACCACCGAAGGCCAGATCGCGGCGCTGGCGATGGCGGTCTATTTCAACGACATGGACATGGACGAACGCGTCGCCTTTACGTTGGCGATGCGCGATTCGGGCCGGGTGCTGGAGTGGCGTTCGCTCGACTTGCCCGGCCCCGTCGTCGACAAGCACTCGACCGGCGGCGTGGGCGACGTCGTCTCGCTGATGCTGGGACCCATGGTGGCCGCATGCGGCGGCTTTGTGCCGATGATCTCCGGGCGCGGCCTCGGCCACACCGGCGGCACGCTCGACAAGTTCGACGCCATTCCAGGTTACTGCACCGTGCCCGATGCGGCCCTGTTTCGCAAGGTAGTGCGCGACGTCGGCGTTGCCATCATCGGCCAGACGGCCGAACTGGCGCCGGCCGACAAGCGTTTCTACAGCATCCGCGATACCACCGCCACGGTCGAATCGGTGGCCATGATCACCGGCTCGATCCTGTCGAAGAAGCTGTCGGCCGGCCTCGACGCGCTCGTCATGGACGTCAAGGTCGGCTCCGGCGCCTTCATGCCGAGCTTTGACAAATCGGTCGAACTGGCCAACAGCATCGTCGCCGTCGGCAACGGCGCCGGTACCCGCACTTCGGCCATATTGACCGACATGAACGAGTCGCTCGGTCCGGTTGCCGGCAACGCGCTCGAAGTGCGCCTTGCCATCGATTACCTGGCCGGTCGCGCGCGCCCGGCGCGCCTGCATGCAGTGACGATGGCGCTGTGCGCCGAAATGCTGGTACTGGGCGGGCTTGCCGCCACCGACACCGAGGCCCGCGCCAGGCTGCAGCTTGCACTCGATTCGGGCCAGGCGGCCGAACGCTTCGCCCGCATGGTGGCGGCGCTGGGCGGACCTGTCGACCTGATCGAGCGTCCCGACGCTTATCTGGAGCAGGCGCCGGTCATCATGGCGGCGCCGTCCTTGCAGGCCGGTTTTGCCACCGCCATCGATTGCCGCGCGCTCGGCCTGGCGGTTGTCGGCCTGGGCGGCGGGCGGCGCCGTCCGCAAGACGCGATCGATTTTGCGGTCGGCTTGTCAAGCTTGCTGGAATTGGGCCAAGAGGTGGCCATCGGTGCGCCGCTGGCACTGGTCCACGCGCGCACCGAGGCGGCGGCCGAACAGGCGGTGCGCGAAGTGCAGGCCGCTTACCAGGTCGGCCTCAGCAAGGCCGCGCCAAACCCGGTCATTTACCATACCATCCGTCCATAACAGGAGCGCTGCATGCAATACGCAAAACTGATCGACGAAGCGCGCGCCGCGCGCGAACTGGCTTACGCGCCGTATTCGCACTTCCAGGTGGGCGCCGCCCTCGAATGCAAGGATGGCCGCGTGTTTCGCGGCTGTAACGTCGAAAACGCCTCGTACGGCTTGTGCAATTGCGCCGAGCGCACCGCGTTTTTCAGCGCCATCGCGCATGGCTACAAGCCGGGCGACTTCACCGCGCTGGCGGTGATCGGCGCAACCGACGGCCCGATCGCCCCGTGCGGCGCGTGCCGCCAGGTGGTGCTCGAATTGGGCGGCAACGACTTGTTGGTGATTTTGACCAATCTGAAGGGCGACCTGCTGGAAACCACCGCCGCGGGCCAGTTGCCGAACGCGTTCGGCGGCCGCGACCTGAAGAAGTGAAGTAACAACAGGTAATTGGTTTTTACCCGGGCGCCGCCAGCAAGTCGGCGTCGCGCGCCAGTTGCCACTTGCCGCCGGCCGCTTTGATCCGGCCACGTATTGCCTGCCCATCGTTCGCTTGGTTCGCTTGGTTCGCTTGGTTCACCTTGCCGAATTATTGCTGTCAGAAATTGTAGCTGCCGATGCGCCCGATGTGACCTTCCTGGGCGCGGCGGGTGAAACCGCACCCGCCGTAGTCCTCGTCGGCGGCCCTGATCGCTGTCAGCGCATCGGCCGGGCCACGGGAAGCCGGACCACGGGCGGCCTAGCCACCAGCGACCGGGCCACGAGCGGCTTGAAGAAATCGATCAGCGCCGGCGTGTCGGCCGCGTACGCGACGTTGAAGCGGAACCAGATCGACGACGACGAACGCAGCATGAAAAATTCGTTTGGCGACAGCAGGATGCCGGACTTCAGGGCCAAATCGGCAATGATCTTGCCGTTCCATTCGGGCGTGGGTGCCTGCTGCCAGCCGGCGCTGACGAACATGCCGCCGCGCGGCCGGGCGATCGGCGCCATGCCCGCGTCCAGCAGGCGCACAATGGTGCGCTCGCGCCCGGCGTCCAGTTTGCCGACCAGCTTGTCGAGCATGCGCTTGTACGGCCGCGCGGACACCGCGTGGTACACCGCGCGTTCGTTGATTTCCGACGTCGTCAGGCCCGTCAGCATCTTCACCCGCAGCAGTTCCGGCGCCAGCGAACCGGGTGCGCAGATCGAGCCCACCCGCAGCACCGGCGACAGCGTCTTCGAAAAGCTGCCGACCCGGATCACCCGCCGCAGCCCATCCATCGCCGCCAGCGACGCTTCGCCGCGCGCCGCCAGTTCGCGGTAGATATCGTCTTCCACCAGCCAGAAATCGTACTGCTCGGCGATCCCGAGCAGCCGGTGGGCCTGGGCAAAGGTCAGTGAGGTGCCGAGCGGATTTTGCAGCACCGTGTTGACGAACATGAGTTTCGGCCGGGTCAGCGCGGCCTGCGCCAGCAGCACCTCGAGATCGAGCCCGGCCTCGCCGCGCGGGATGCCGACCGCGATGCAGCCGTGGTGGCGGATCAGCGACAGCAGATTGCTGTAGCCGGGGTCCTCGACGAACACGGTGTCGCCCGGTTTCGTCAGGGTGCGCAAAATCAGGTCGAACGCATGGGTGGCGCCGTGCGTGAGCAGCACCTGGTCCGGTTCAACCGCGAACAGGTCTTCGGCCAGCGTTGCCGCCAGGTGCTGGCGCAGGGTAGGGAAGCCGAGCGGATGGCCGTAGCCGCGCAGCCGGTTGGCCGGGATCTTCATCGCGTGGCGCACCGCGTCGAGGATCGTGGTCTTTCCATACCACTCGGGCGGCAGCCAGCCGGCGCCCACCGGCAGCGCGTCCGACACGCCCGAATACAGGTCTGGCGTCAGGGCGTCGATGGCGGTCGGCGTGTTCGACAGCGCCACCGGCGGCGCGCGCGCGGCATCGCTGCGGGCGACGAAAAACCCCGACCCGCGGCGCGACGACAGCAAGCCGGCATTGAGCAGCCGGTCGTAGGCCTCGACGACGGTGAACGTGCTGACGGCATTGCACTTGGCAAATTGGCGCACCGATGGCATTTTGGTGCCGACCCGTAAATCGCGCTGGTTTACCTTCAGCGCAATTGCTGCCACAATCTGGTCGACCAGGCTGCCACGTTTTGCGCGGTCGATCGCCAGCACCGGCCAGTCGATGACGCTGGCGCCTGCAGCAAGATGTTCGGTCGATGCCGCCATGTCATTCATCCGCACCTCGTTGATTCACACCTCATTGTACTGCGTCGCACAAAACTGTACAGTTGCCTGGACCAATACGGTTGGCCGCTTTTGCGATTCGTGTATCTGTATGATCATTGCCTCGCTGTCTATTATTGCACCAACATTTTGCCGATTGTTAAATAATTTTTTGGCCGTAGAAATTTGGAGCGCTGCATGAACCAGTCCAGACCCGCATCGATGTCGTCGTTTTGGATGCCATTTACCAACAACCGCGACTTCAAGGCCAATCCGCGCCTGCTGGTGTCGGCGCAAGGCATGTATTACAAGGATGTCGACGGCAACAGCGTGCTCGACGGCACGGCCGGACTGTGGTGCGTCCCGTGCGGCCACGCCCAGCCGAAGATCGTCGGCGCCGTGCGCGAGATGGTCGGCCAGCTCGATTTTGCGCCGACGTTCCAGATGGGCCACCCGGCCGCGTTCGACCTGGCCGAGCAGCTGATGGAATACAGCGGCCACAAGTTCGGCCACGTGTTCTACACCAATTCCGGTTCCGAAGCGGTCGATACCGCTTTAAAAATGGCGCTGGCGTACCACAAGGCGCGCGGCGAGGGCAGCCGTACGCGTCTGATCGGCCGCGAACGCGGCTACCACGGCGTCGGCTTCGGCGGCCTGTCGGTCGGCGGCATCGGCGGCAACCGCAAGAGTTTCGGCCCGCTGCTGCCCGGCGTCGACCATCTGCCGCACACCCACAACCTCGAACGCAACGCCTACACCCGCGGCGAACCCGAATACGGCAGCCACCTGGCCGACGAACTCGAACGCATCGTCGCCTTGCACGACGCGTCCAACATCGCCGCCGTCATCGTCGAACCGGTGGCCGGCTCGACCGGCGTGCTGATCCCGCCCAAGGGCTACCTCAAACGCCTGCGCGAGCTGTGCACGAAGCACGGCATCCTGCTCATTTTCGACGAAGTCATCACCGGCTTCGGCCGCCTCGGCACGCCGTTCGCGGCCGATTATTTCGACGTCGAGCCGGACATGATGGCGAGCGCCAAAGGCCTCACCAACGGCGTCATCCCGATGGGCGCGGTGTTTACCAAGCAGCATATCCACGACGCCTTCATGGACGCGCCGGCCGGCATCGAACTGTTCCATGGCTATACCTATTCCGGCCACCCGGTCGCCTGCGCCGCCGCGCTGGCCACGCTCGAGGTGTTCAGGGAGCAGGACATCCTCGGCCATGCCCAGAGCGTGCAAGACTACTGGGCCGACGCGGTCCACTCGCTCAAGGGCCTGCCGCACGTGATCGATTTGCGCACCATCGGCCTGATCGCCGGCATTGAACTGGCGCCGATCGCCGGCAAACCTGGCGCGCGCGCATTTTCCGCCTTCAAGCAGGCGTTCGCCGATGGCGTTCTGATCCGCACCACCGGCGACACCATCGCCCTGTCGCCGCCGCTGGTGATCGACAAGCACCACATCGACGACTTGTTTGGCAAGCTTGCCACCGTATTAAAAAACCTCGACTGACTGAAAGCACACCATGAACCACCCCGATACCATCAACACCCTCGGCACCCTCGGCACCCTTGACACCATCACCCATTTCATCAACGGTCAGCAGGTCGACACCGCCAGCGGGCGTTACGCCGATGTTTTCAATCCGGCCATCGGCAGCCCCTGCGCGCGCGTTGCGCTCGGCACCGCCGACGACGTCAATCTGGCCGTCGCCGCCGCCTCGGCGGCGTTCCCGGCCTGGTCGAACACGCCGCCGCTGGCGCGCGCGCGGGTGCTGTTCAAGTTCCTGCAACTGTGCCAGCAGCACACCGACGAATTCGCCGCGATGCTCACGCGCGAACACGGCAAGACGTTCGACGACGCCAGGGGCGAAGTGGCGCGCGGCATCGAGATCGTCGAGTTCGCGGTCGGCATCCCGCACCTGCTCAAGGGCGAATTCACCGACCAGATCGCGCGCGGCATCGACGCCTGGTCGATGCGCATGCCGCTCGGCGTTGTCGCCGGCATCACCCCGTTCAATTTTCCGGTGATGGTGCCGATGTGGATGTTCCCGGTCGCCATCGCGTGCGGCAACTGCTTCATTTTAAAGCCGTCCGAGCGCGATCCATCGGCCTCGCTGCTGCAGGCCAAATTGCTGAAACAGGCCGGCTTGCCGGACGGCGTCTTCAACGTCATTCAGGGCGACAAGGTCACCGTCGACGCGCTGCTCGACCATCCTGACGTGCAGGCCATCAGCTTCGTCGGCTCGACCCCGATTGCCGAATACATCTACGCCCGCGGCAGCGCTGCGGGCAAGCGCGTGCAGGCACTGGGCGGCGCCAAGAACCACATGGTCGTCATGCCCGACGCCGACATGCAGATGACGGTCGACGCGCTGATGGGCGCCGCCTACGGCTCCGCCGGCGAGCGCTGCATGGCGATCTCGGTGGTGGTGGCCATCGGCGACGCCGCCGACAAGCTGGTCGACGCACTGGCACAGCGCGCCGCCGCACTGAAAGTGAACGACGGCATGGAGCACGGCGCCGAAATGGGGCCGGTCGTCACCGCTGCCGCCAAGCAGCGCATCGAAAAGCTGATCGACGAAGGCGTCGAGCAGGGCGCGACCTTGCTGGTCGACGGCCGCAACTTCACCGTGCCTGGCCGCGAGAACGGCTTTTTTGTCGGCGGCACCCTGTTCGATCACGTCACGCCCGACATGACCATCTACAAGGAAGAGATTTTCGGGCCGGTGCTGTGCGTGGTGCGCCTGCCGGACGTCGGCAGCGCGGTGCGGCTGATCAACGCCAACGAGTACGGCAACGGCGTGGCGATCTACACCCGCGACGGCGGCGTGGCGCGCGAATTCGTGCGCCAGATCCAGGTTGGCATGGTTGGCGTCAACGTGCCGCTGCCGGTGCCGATGGCCTTCAACAGCTTCGGCGGCTGGAAGCGCAGCATGTTTGGCGATCACCACGCCTACGGCCCGGAAGGCGTGCGGTTCTACACCCGCCACAAGGCGGTCATGCAGCGCTGGCCGAACACCGCCAGCGCCGGCGCGGAATTTGCTTTTCCGCAGATGAAATAGTTATTATAGTTATTATAGTTATTAGTCGTTGTTTGTAGCAGTCGGCGGCGGTGCCCGCACCGCCGTGGTTCACCATACAACCTGAAATGCTCGGGGGTGCACATGATTGACTCACTGAACCACTTGCCGCGCCCGGCAGTCGCCGGCGCGCGCCTGGAGGCGCAATTCACCGACCTGGCGCCGCCGCTGTCGGCGCGCGCAGCCGCCATCGAAGCGGCGCGCTGCCTCTACTGTTACGACGCGCCATGCACCCGCATCTGTCCCACCGGGATCGACGTGGCCGGCTTCATCCGCAACATCCACGACCACAACCTCAACGGCGCCGCCTACGGCATCCTCCAGCAGAACATTCTCGGCGGCAGCTGCGCGCGCGTCTGCCCGACCGAAATTTTGTGCGAGGCGGCCTGCGTGCGCAACCATGACGCCGAAGGCCAGCCGGTCAGAATCGGCCTGCTGCAGCGCCACGCGCTCGACTCGGCCAGTTTTGCCAGGCATCCGTTCGAGCGCGCGGCGCCAACCGGGAAGGTGATCGCCGTCGTCGGCGCCGGCCCGGCGGGCCTGGCGTGCGCGCACCGGCTGGCGATGCTGGGCAACGACGTCGTCGTCTTCGAGGCGCGCGACAAATCCGGCGGCCTGAACCAATACGGCATCGCCCGATACAAGCTGCCGGGCGACTTCGCGCAGCGCGAAGTGGACTTTTTGCTGGCCGTCGGCGGCATCGACGTGCGTCATAACCGCACCTTGGGCGAGAACCTCAGCCTGCAAGAGCTGCACACGCAATACGATGCGGTGTTCCTCGGCCTGGGCTTGAGCGCCAGCCGACGGCTCGGTTTGACGGGCGAAGACGCGCCCGGCCTGATGGCCGCGGTCGATTACATTGCCGCGCTGCGCCAGGCCGACGACCTGGCGCAACTGCCGGTGCCGCAACACGCCATCGTGATCGGCGCCGGCAACACCGCCATCGACATGGCGGTGCAGATCAGGCGCCTTGGCGCGGCAGAGGTCACGCTGGTGTACCGGCGCGGTCTCGAGTCGATGAGCGCCACCAGCCACGAACAGCATATCGCCAAGGCGAACGGCGTGCACATGCGCGCCTGGGCGGCGCCAAGCGCCGTGCTGTTTGACGACGCCGGCCGCGTGCGCGGCATGCGCTTCGAGCAAACCTGCCTTGATGGAGAGCGCCTGTGCAACACCGGCGTCTTTTTTGACATCGCCGCCGACGCCGTCTTCAAGGCCATCGGCCAGAGCCTCGACGCGGCCGCGCTGGCGGACCCGATGGCGGGGCAACTTGCGCGGGCCGGCGACAAGATCGACGTCGACGCCCGCTTTCGCACCGCGCAAGCGGGCATCTACGCCGGCGGCGATTGCGTCGCTCCGGGGCAGGACCTGACGGTGCAGGCGGTTCAGCACGGCAAGCTCGCCGCGCACGCGATCCACCACGACCTTCAATCCAAAACGGGGGCAGCATGGCCGACCTGAGCATTGATTTTTGCGGCATCAAGGCGCCCAATCCGTTCTGGCTGGCCTCGGCGCCGCCGACCGACAAGGCCTACAACGTGGTGCGCGCGTTCGAGGCGGGGTGGGGCGGCGTGGTCTGGAAAACCCTGGGCGAAGACCCGGCCGCGGTCAACGTGTCGTCGCGGTATTCCGCGCACTACGGCAGGAACCGCGAAGTGCTGGGCTTTAACAACATCGAACTGATCACCGACCGCAGCCTGGAGATCAACCTGCGCGAGATCACCCAGGTCAAGCGCGACTGGCCGGACCGCGCCATGATCGTCTCTTTGATGCTGCCGTGCGAAGAAGCGCTGTGGGCGGCGATTTTGCCGCAGGTCGAGGCGACCGGCGCCGACGGCATCGAGCTGAACTTCGGCTGCCCGCACGGCATGCCCGAGCGCGGCATGGGCGCCGCCGTCGGCCAGGTGCCGCAATACGTCGAGATGGTGACGCGCTGGTGCAAGCAGCATTCAAGACTGCCCGTCATCGTCAAGCTCACTCCCAACATCACCGACGTGCGCGCGCCGGCGCGCGCCGCGCTGGCTGGCGGCGCCGATGCGGTCTCGTTGATCAACACCATCAATTCGATCACCCACCTCGACCTCGACCGCATGATCGCTTTTCCGATCGTCGGCAACGCCAGCACCCATGGCGGCTACTGCGGCTCGGCAGTAAAACCGATCGCGCTCAACATGGTGGCGGAAATCGCCCGCGACCCGGCCACCCGTGGCTTGCCGATTTCCGGCATCGGCGGCATCAACAACTGGCGCGACGCGGCCGAGTTCATCGCGCTCGGCGCCGGCTCGGTGCAAGTGTGCACGGCGGCCATGCTGCACGGCTTTCGCATCGTCGAGCAGATGAAGGACGGCTTGTCGCGCTGGATGGACGAGAAGGGGTACCGGACGATCGCCGATTTTGCCGGCAAGGCGGTGGCCAACACCATCGACTGGAAATACCTCGACATGAACTACCAGGTCATTGCCAGCATCGACCAGCAGCAGTGCATCCAGTGCGGCAAGTGTTACGTCGCCTGCGAGGACACGTCGCACCAGTCGATCGCCCAGCTGATCGACGCCGCCGGCGCGCGCAGCTACGAGGTGATCGCGTCGGCATGCGTCGGCTGCAACCTGTGCGAAATCACCTGCCCGGTGGAGGGGTGCATCACGATGGCGCCGGTCGACAGCGGCAAGGGATACATGAACTGGACGCAGGATGAACGCAATCCGCACCGGGTGGCGTAGGAATGGCGTCACCGAAGTCGCCACCAGCGAACAGCTTCACGCTACACTCGACCTGCCAACACCGCCACGGAGTCACCACTGTGAACGACGACAAAAACCGCAGCACCGACCTCTGGAACGACGATCTCGCCCCGACCACCGCCGCCCAGCGTACCTGGCGCTGGTATCATTTCGCCGCGCTGTGGATCGGCATGGTGATGTGCATTCCGGCCTACACGCTGTCGGCCAGCCTGATCGAAGCGGGCATGTCGGGCCGCCAGGCGGTGGCAACCGTGTTCCTGGCGAACGCCATCGTGCTGTTGCCGATGCTGCTGATCGGCCATGCCGGCACCAAGTACGGCATCCCGTACGCGGTGCTGGCGCGCGCCGCGTTCGGCACCACCGGCGCGCGCATTCCGGCGCTGATGCGCGCCGTTGTCGCCTGCGGCTGGTACGGCATCCAGACCTGGTTCGGCGGCAGCATGATCTACACGCTGCTCGGCGTCATGTTCGGCCACGAGATCGGCGGCGACAAGCTCGCTGGCCTGGGCATCAACGGCGCGCAACTGGGCTGCTTTCTGCTGTTCTGGGCGATCCAGTTCTACTACATCGTCCACGGCATGGAGGCGATCCGCACACTCGAAACCTGGACCGCGCCGGCAAAGATCGTCATCTGTTTCGTGCTGCTTGGCTGGGTGTACAGCCGCGCCGGCGGCTTCGGCCCGCTGCTGGACGCGCCTTCGCAATTTGTCGAAGGCGGCGTCAAAGCGGGCCAATTCTGGGCCGTTTTCTGGCCGTCGCTGACCGCCATGGTCGGCTTCTGGGCGACGCTGGCGCTGAACATTCCGGATTTTACGCGCTTCGCCAAGACCCAGCGCGACCAGATCCTTGGCCAGTCGATCGGCTTGCCGGTGCCGATGGGGCTGCTCGCAATGCTGGCCGTGATCGTCACGTCCGCAACAGTCGTCTTGTACGGCAAGGCGATCTGGGACCCGGTCGATTTGGCCAGCCGCATGACTGGCGCGGCCGTGCTGGTGGCGCTGATCGTGCTGCTGGTTGACACCGTCAGCGTCAATCTGGCCGCCAACCTGGTTGGCCCGGCCTACGATTTTTCGGCCCTGGCGCCCAGGCGCATCTCGTATCGCACCGGCGGCTACATGACGGCCGCGATCGCGCTGGTGATGATGCCGTGGAAAATCCTCGAGACGACCCAGGGCTATATTTTTACCTGGCTGATCGGCTACTCGGCGCTGCTTGGTCCTATCGCCGGCATTTTGATCATCGACTACTACCTGGTGCGCAGAACCGAGTTGGACGTCGATCAGTTGTACCGCCACGACGGCATCTACTCGTACGGCAACGGCTGGAACATGGTCGCCATCGCCGCGTTTGCCGCCGGCGTGCTGCCGAATATCCCGGGATTTTTGAACGCCGCCTTTCCCGCCGCCTTCCCGTCGGTGGGCGCCGCCTTCAAGATCCTGTACACCTACGCCTGGTTCGTCGGCATCGCCATTTCCGCCCTCGTGTACGGCGTCATGATGAAGCGGCGCGCCAGCCCCGCCATGGCCGCCGTTCAGCGCTGATCAGGAAAAATCAGGAGCAGCATCAGGAGCAGCAGTAGCCAACCGGAGAACAGCATGAGCATAGTCATTCGCGGCGGTACCGTCGTCAACGCCGACCGCGCCTGCAAGGCCGATGTCGTCTGCTTCGGCGACAAGATCGTCGCCGTCGGCGAGCAGCTCGACGCGCCGCCGCACGCCACCGTCATCGACGCCAGCGGCCAGTACGTCATGCCGGGCGGGATCGACACCCACACCCACATGCAGCTGCCCTTCATGGGCACCGTCGCGGCCGACGATTTTTTCACCGGCACCGCGGCCGGTCTTGCCGGCGGCACCACCACCATTATGGACTTCGTCATCCCCGATCCGCAGCAGTCGCTGCTCGAGGCGTACCACCTGTGGCGCGGCTGGGCGGCAAAGTCGGCCGGCGACTATACTTTCCACGTCGCGGTGACCTGGTGGGGCGACTCGGTGCATGCCGACATGGCCACGCTGGTGCGCGATCACGGCGTCAACAGCTTCAAGCACTTCATGGCCTACAAGAACGCCATCATGGCCGACGACGCAACGCTGGTGCGCAGTTTTGCGCGCGCGCTCGAACTGGGCGCGATGCCGACCGTCCACGCCGAAAACGGCGAACTGGTGTATCAGCTGCAGCAGGACCTGCTCAAAAAAGGCATCCGCGGCCCCGCCGCCCATCCACTGTCGCGCCCGCCGGAAGTGGAGGCGGAGGCGGCCAACCGGGCGATTGCCATTGCCAACGCGCTCGGCACCCCGGTCTACATCGTGCACGTGTCGTGCGCCGAAGCGTTAGAAGCGATCGTGCGCGCCCGCGCCAGGGGCCAGCGGGTGTACGGCGAAGCGCTGGCCGGCCATCTGGTGATCGACGACAGCGTGTATCAGAGCGCCGACCTCGAATACGCCCGCGCCCACGTGATGAGCCCGCCGTTTCGCGCCAAACACCACCAGGCGGCGCTGTGGCAGGGCCTGCGCGGCGGCAACCTGCACACCACCGCGACCGACCACTGCACCTTTTGCGCCGAGCAGAAAGCGGCCGGCGCCAACGACTTTACCCGGATTCCGAACGGCTGCGGCGGCGTCGAAGAGCGCATGGCGGTGGTGTGGGACGCCGGCGTCAACGCCGGCATCCTGACGCCCTGCGAATTCGTTCGCGTCACCTCCACCAATGCGGCGCAGATTTTCAACATGTATCCGCGCAAAGGCATTGTCGCCGCCGGCGCCGACGCCGACCTGGTGGTGTGGGATCCGCAAGGCACGCGCACGCTGTCGGCCGCCACCCAGTTTTCAAAAAGCGGCTTCAACGTGTTCGAGGGCCGCACCGTGCGCGGCATTCCGTCGCATACGCTGGCGGCCGGCAAGCTCGTGTTCGAGCGCGGCCAATTGCGCGCGGTCGAAGGCGCCGGCCGCCACATCGACCGTCCCGCCTTCACCGCAACCAGCGCAGCCTGAATGGAGTCAACAATGAAGCAACTGCGCATCGACGGCGACCGCCTGTGGGCGTCGCTGATGGAACTGGCGCGCATCGGCGCCACGCCGAAAGGCGGCGTCAAGCGACTGGCGTTGACCGACCTTGACCGCCAGGGCCGCGACCTGGTCGTCGGCTGGGGAAGGAACGCGGGCCTGGCGATCACAATCGACCAGATCGGCAACATCTTCATGCGCCGCGAGGGCAGCAATCCGGCGCTGGCGCCCATCGTCACCGGCAGCCACATCGACACCCAGCCGACCGGTGGCAAGTTCGACGGCAATTACGGCGTGCTGGCCGGGCTGGAAGTGGTGCGCACGCTGAACGAGTTGAACATTTCAACTGAGGCGCCGATCGAGGTCGCGGTCTGGACCAACGAGGAAGGCTCGCGTTTCGTGCCGGTGATGATGGGTTCGGGCGTCTTTTGCGGCGCTTTCAGCCTCGAAACGGCGTATGCGGCGCAAGACCTCGACGGCAAGACGGTGCAGGACGAACTGGCGTGCATCGGCTACCTTGGCGCGCAGGTGCCGGGCCAGCATCCGATGGGCGCGTATTTCGAAACCCACATCGAGCAGGGGCCGGTGCTGGAAGACGCCGGCAAGGTGATCGGCGTGGTGCCGGCGGTGATGGGACTGGCGTGGTACGACTGCGTGGTCACCGGCATGGAGGCGCATGCGGGACCGACGCCGATGGGATTGCGCCGCGACGCGCTGCAGGTGTCGACCCGCATCATGCAGGAAGTGGTGGCGATCGCCAACCGCTACCCGCCGTACGGCCGCGGCACGGTCGGCATGGTGCAGCTGTTTCCCAATAGTCGCAACGTGATTCCGGGCGAAGTCAAATTCAGCATCGACCTGCGCAACGTGAACGACGCACTGCTCGACACCATGCACCGCGAAATGCTGGCGTTTGTCGACCGGACGCGCGTTGCCAGCGGCCTGGCGATCGGCATCGAGCGCGTGTCGTATTACCCGCCGTGCCCGTTCGACCCCGAATGCGTGGCGGCGGTGCGCGATGCCACCGACAAGCTCGGTTACTCGACGATGGACGTGGTGTCGGGCGCCGGCCATGACGCCATTTACGCCGCGCGCGTGGCCCCGGCCGGCATGATTTTCGTGCCCTGCAAGGACGGCATCAGCCACAACGAGATCGAAGACGCCAAGCCGGAACACCTTGAAGCGGGCTGCAACGTGCTGCTGCACGCGATGCTGGCGCGGGCCAAGGTGGCCTCAAACTAATCCGACGACTTTAAAACGACGTCTCGCGCTCGGGCGTTGCGCTGATGTTGTGGATCGACAGGTCGGCGCCGTCGAACTCCTGCTCGGGATCGAGCCGCAGGCCGACCGCCATCTTGATCAGGCCGTACACCAAAAAGCCGCCACCGGCGGCGATGGCGATCCCCAGTGCGGTGCCGGCCAGTTGCGCCAGGAACGACACGCCGCCCAGTCCGCCGAGCGCCTTGCTGCCGAAGATGCCGGCGGCAAGGCCGCCCCACGCGCCGCACAGGCCGTGCAGCGGCCACACGCCCAGCACGTCATCCTTCTTCCATGTGTTTTGCGTCCACGTAAACATCACCACGAAGATCACGCCCGCCACCGCGCCGGTCACCAGCGCGCCGAGCGGATGCATCAGGTCGGAGCCGGCGCACACCGCGACCAGGCCGGCCAGCGGGCCGTTGTAGACGAAGCCCGGATCGTTACGCCCCAGCACCAGCGCGGTCAGGGTGCCGCCGACCAGCGCCATCAGCGAGTTGACGGCCACCAACCCGTTCATTTTGTCGAGCGTTTGCGCGCTCATCACGTTGAAGCCGAACCAGCCGACCGTCAGGATCCACGCGCCCAGCGCCAGAAACGGAATCGACGACGGCGGGTGGGCGGCGATCTTGCCTTCCTTGGTGTAGCGGCCGCGCCTGGCGCCCAGCAGCAAAATCGCCGGCAGCGCCACCCAGCCGCCGAACGCGTGCACCACGACGGAGCCGGCGAAGTCGTGGAATTCGAAGCCGAACCACGACTGGAACGCCGCCTGCACGCCGAAACGGTGGTTCCAGGCGATGCCTTCGAATAGCGGGTAGACCAGGCCGACCAGCACGGCGGTGGCCATCATCTGCGGGTAAAACTTGGCGCGTTCGGCGATGCCGCCCGAGACGATGGCGGGAATCGCTGCGGCGAACGTGAGCAGGAAGAAGAACTTCACCAGTTCGTAGCCGTTTTTTGCGACCAGGGTGTCGGTGGCGCTGAAAAAATGGATGCCGTAAGCGACGCTGTAGCCGACAAAAAAATACGCGATGGTCGACATGGCGAAATCCACCAGGATTTTGACCAGCGCGTTGACCTGGTTTTTCTTGCGCACCGTGCCCAGTTCGAGAAACGCAAAACCGGCGTGCATCGCCAGGATCATGATTGCGCCAAGCATGATGAAAAGTGCATCCGCACCGTTTTTGTAGCCGTCCATCCGAAAACTCCCTGAAAGTGTGCAGCAATAATGCCGATGTGTTGATGTATAGCAAAAAACGTGCCAATTCGGTGCGGCGCAATTTGGGTTTATTGGCGCCCGGAACAGAAAATTGCACTGTTATTAAGCATAAAATGCACCAACATTGTGCGCCTGGAGGGTATCGCTGAGGCGTTATCGGCATCGGCCTATGGCAGGTTCAGCGGTTCTCCGACAAGGGTTGGCAGATAATATTATTATAATTGCCATAAATTCCTTCCGGTGCGGCACGCTGCGGCGCCCGTCGGCATCCAATCTCACTATTCTCAAGGAGCATTTTCAATGCGAGCGCTCACTTACCACGGCAGTCTTGGCGCCATCGCGATCTGCGGCTCCGATCTGCATAGGTACCGCGGCAAGATTCCGGCGATGAAGCGCGGCGACATTTTTGGCCACGAGTTCATGGGCGAGGTGGTCGACGCCGGCCCGCTCGTCTCGCACCGTCTCAGGCTGGGGCAAACGGCCGAAGGCTACAAAATGTGCGACAAGAAGGGGGATGACTGCCGCAAGGTCGTGCTGACGCCGTGGGGCCGGATCGGGATCGCCTGAGCGTGCGTGACGACGATACCGGCACGTCGTCTTTGCTCTACATCGTCCCCGTCTCAGTCTCAGTCCTCGTCATCGCCGTCCCAATTCACCTCATCTCCGAACTCCTTGGGCTTCGAGCCGGTTTCGGACACGATGCATGGATACTCGATTTCTGGCTGAGATTGTGTTTCCTTGCCCCGCTTGGTAATCTGAAAGCACCACGATGCGCCGAAGTCATGCAGATAAAACAATTTCTTATGCTTGGGCAACGGGAAGATTGCGCAGAGCTGCATGTCCATGACGTGCGCATCGTCGTCGTCCCATTCATCGTCCTGCATGAACCACGTCTTCTGGCCGCGTACACTGTTGGCAAGATAGAACTGGTCCAGGTGATCGTCCCTTTTGAAATCGACCATCCTCAGGATGTGCGACGCCAAGTCATCTAGCCTGAATGTTTCATAAACCGGCATTCTGGCGAGCCGCCTTGCTTGCCGCAGCCCCGGTCAGTGTGATTTGAGATCGTCAGACGAAGTTCTCCCTACCCACTCGCAGTGGGGGTTTGTAAAA
>Ga0326734_1000094_pt1 | contig 29320 bp, 25 predicted proteins | sample 15_GP2_1315_FD_207944 | JGI IMG/M metagenome (GOLD analysis project Ga0326734, IMG submission 207944) | Glacier ice microbial communities from Ngari, Tibet, China - 15_GP2_131.5 | ecosystem: Environmental > Aquatic > Freshwater > Ice > Glacier | place: China: Ngari, Tibet | collected 2018-07-18 | reverse complement strand
TTGCTCTAATTTATATCAGTGTGATAACAACATATATGAATGTATTGATGAAAAAGAATGTGATTTGAATAATACAAGTTTACAAATTAATTTAAAAGATAAAAGTGACTTTATCATTCAAGAAAAACGAATGAAATTCATAAATAAAAAGTGTTTACAATGTAATAGCGACTTAATAGATTTTAATATGTCGTGCGAAGAAATGTACTATGTTCCATATGAAGACAAACAAGGTATATTTCATTATCATGATCGTAATTCTCATCATTGTAAAATGTTATGTGATAATGGTCATAATATTATCAATACAGATGCACCTGAATGTCCCAGTAAATGTGGATTTGGGACAAAATTAGGCACTGAACTTCATTATTTTAAAAAAAATAATAAGATTCAGATGGAAAAAATGATGACCGTGACAAAACCATTACAAGCGTTGCTGGACTTGGTCTAGTTTTTAGGACTTTTTTTAGCACTTTTACTTTTCTTAACAGAACGTTTCTTAACAGAACGTTTCTTGGTACTTTTCTTAACAGAACGTTTCTTGGTTGAACGTTTCTTGGTACGTTTCTTGGTACTTTTCTTAACAGAACGTTTCTTGGTTGAACGTTTTTTGGTACGTTTCTTGGTTGAACGTTTCTTGGTACGTTTCTTGGTTGAACGTTTCTTGGTACGTTTCTTGGTACTTTTCTTAACAGAACGTTTCTTGGTACTTTTCTTAACAGAACGTTTCTTGGTACTTTTCTTAACAGAACGTTTCTTGGTACTTTTCTTAACAGAACGTTTCTTGGTTGAACGTTTCTTGGTACTTTTCTTAACAGAACGTTTCTTGGTACTTTTCTTAACAGAACGTTTCTTAACAGAACGTTTCTTGGTTGAACGTTTCTTGGTACTTTTCTTAACAGAACGTTTCTTGGTTGAACGTTTCTTGGTACTTTTTTTAACAGAACGTTTCTTGGCATTTTTTTTCTTTTGTGGTTTTGTTTTTGATGTTGGATTTGTTGGATATGTTAGATTTGTTAGATATGTTGGTGTTGGATTTGTTGGATTTGTTGGATTTGTTAGATTTGTTGGATTTGTTGGATTTGTTAAATATGTTGGAGTTGGATTTGTTAAATATGTTGGAGTTGGATTTGTTGGATTTGTTGGATTTGTTGAATATGTTAGAGTTGGATTTGTTGGATTTGTTGAATATGTTAGATATGTTGGATTTAGATTTGTTGTGTTGCAAACAATAATAGGATTATTATTTGCAACACAATCAGTCATTTTAGGTTGAACTGAGAAACTTAACAATTGATTATTATTACCATGAAATTGTAGCATATTAGGTTGAACTGGGAAACTTGACAATTGATTGTCGTTACCACGAAAAAAAGTCATTTCAGGTTGAATTGGAAAACTTGACAATTGATTGTTATTACCATAAAAATATGTCATATTAGGTTGAATTGGGAAACTTGTTAATTCATTGTTATTACCATAAAAATCTGTCATATTAGGTTGAACTGGGAAAGTTGACAATTTATTATTACCACCTGTAAATATTTTCATTTTAGGTTGGATTGGGAAACTTGACAATTGATTATTTATACTAGAAAAAGATTCCATTTTAGGTTGTATTGGGAAACTTGTTAATTGATTGTTATCACTTTCAAATCGATGCATATTAGGTTGAATTGGGAAACTTGACAATTGATTGTCGTTACCACGAAAAAAAGTCATTTCAGGTTGAATTGGAAAACTTGACAATTGATTCTTATTACCATCAAATATTTCCATTTTAGGTTGAATAGGAAAACTTGACAATTGATTGTTATCACCATCAAAATTTTTCATATTAGGATAAATTGGAAAACTTGTTATGTTTTTATTTTTACATTCAATTTTATATTTATAATAATATTTCGTATATAATTTTAAAATACTTTTATATTTCCAAATACTATTAATTTGGTAATCCAAAATGTTTTTGTTATCCATTTTATATATAAAATTACCTGGATCGGTATATTCAACATCATAAATATCCAGTATATATTTACTAATAATATTTTTATTATCTTTACATAATTTATAAAAGTATTTATTTTGTGAACAGTAATTTTGCAAATCATCAATTGAATGAATATATTTAGTAAATTCTATATTTAAGTCATCGACGTTCATTTATAATATAAAATAAAATAAATTTTTTTATATAAGGTTAAATTGGAAAAGTTGACAATTGATTATTACTACATTCAATCATATCAAAATAATAATATTTCATAAAGAAATAGTGTTAAATATTGTCTGTTTAAATTCTTCTAAAACATGTTTAAAACGTACTTCAATAAAAAATGCATGTGGGCGTTTTTCTTTAATAAAATTAATAACTTGTTCAACTGAATAATTGTGATATCTTAATAAATAAGCAGCTAGTACAGTACAACTTCTTGAAACTCCTTGGCGACAATGTATTAAAATTTTTTCATTATTTAATCTAGAATTATGTATTTTTTCAGTAATATTTGGCAAATATTCTAATAATATATCTGAATCTTCAGGTAAATCGTCTACTGGAATTCTAAAAAATTTAGCGTTTTTTGAATAATCTTGATTATCACATTTCATAGAATCAGGTAAAGGTAATGGGTTGGGTATGTTTTTAGTACAATTTATAATAAGATCATATTGATTTAATCCAAATTTTGCTGTATCAGCTGTACCTATATATAGATTTGGTAAAATTAGACTAGTCATTTTTAATAATTCAATAAAATAATTAAAAATAATAACCGTGTTGATTGCAAATATTAATAGAATTAAATAAAATAATCTTCAGCATTTTTTTCTTCTTTGTTAATTAAACGTTTAAAAAATTGAATAATAATATTGATATATATAATATATATAATATGGAAAACAAACCGACATTTAGTTTATTAAACCAAAAAGTTGATTTATTAAAAAAAGATATTCAAGAACTAATTGATCTCTGTAAATTAGAAAAAGATTCAGAAAAAAAAAGTAAATTACAAGAAAGAAAAAATATATATCTAGAAGAATTAGATACAACGCTTTCACAAATAAAACAAATTCAAAAAGAAGAAAAACAAAACTTAAATAGTGAAAATGAAATTAAAAGAATTATAAGGACAAATGATAGTATGAAATATCATAGTGTAAAAAATAAACCTAATTCTATGCAATTAATGCAAGAACAAAAAAATAATAGGGAAAAAGCGAGAGGTATTTTTGAGAAAAAATCTCAATTAAAACAAGAATACTTACAATTAGAAAAAGCATTTAATTGCGAAGAATATCCTGCTTTTTTATTTTTTGATAGAAATATTATTGATAAATATAAATTATGTTCATTTATAGAATTAAATGAATCTACACTTGAAGATAGAAAAAATTGGTTAAATCAAACATTTGATAAAGGCGAAATATATTTTAATTTGTATAATAAATTAATAAACAAAGAAACATTAAATGTATTATTATCAAGTAAAGAAGATATTGAAAAATATTTTGAAGAAATTCATGGTACCCTTGACGCAGATTGCGTTAGTGGACAAGATAAAACAAATAAAAAAAGTTTAGAAAAGATTCATGAATATCTTAAAGAATATAAAGCAGCAAGTGTAAAAACTAAAAAATTGAAAGAAAAATTTAATATAATCATCAATAATACGAGTATAATTGTGAAAAATAGTAATTTAAAAGTTAATGAATATTTAAGTTTATATTACGATATTGTAATTCCTATTAATAATATTGTAGAAACAAAAAAAACAAAAGAGAATTTAGTAAATGAAATGACAGCAAGTTCATTTGGGATTAATAGATTATACGATCAACATTTAGAAGATTATTTAAATGTAAAAAATGATATAGAAAGTGCTAATAAATTTATTTTTAACACAGTTAATAATTTAAATCAGGAATTATATGATTATTTATTTAATAAATCTAATGAAATCAAGTGTATAAAACAAGAAGGTAAATATCGAAAAAAATGGAGTGAAATGTCTAAAGAAGAAAAAATTGATAGATATGAATCATATTCTGAATATTTTCCTAAAAAGTATTTATTAGAACCAGGTATTATAACTGATGAAGACCAAATTATAAATTTGATAAATGAATTAAAAATAATTTTAACATCTGAAGATGGTTTTAATAGAATAAAATATAAAAATTTAAAATGGAATGTAAATTGTGGTATTATAGAAAATATAAATTGTTTAAAATATGATGATAAAACTAATAAATTTTTTTTAACTATAGAAAAAGAAATTATAAAAAATGTAAATACAACTAAAAAAGCAAGTTCAATAAGAACTATTTTAAATAAAGATACTAATAAAATTATTAATGAGGAATTAATGAAACATTTAATAGTAGCAAAAAAACAAAAAAAATTAAAAGAAGAAAATATTAAAGATTTAAAAGATAAATTTTTAGAAAAAATCAAAGAGAAATTAAAATTAAAACGTGTAATGATTAATGACCGTACCGAAATTAACAAGAAATTTGATGACATTTATAATGTTATAATTTACAGTGAATACTCTGAGTTAAATTAAAAATATATTATTATGAAAAAGAAGATTAGAAAATGAATTATTAAATTAAAAATAGGAAGTGTATATCGTTCTGCTAGTTAAATTAAAATTTTAAGTTTGAAAATAAATTTTTATATATTTTTAAATTATAATATAATATAGTAGTAATGGGAGGACTTGAATTAATTTTATATAATGATTTCAATCTATCAAATGATTTCATAAAAGCTTTTAACAATTTGAAATCACGAGGACCAAATGAAACTACAATTAATATATATTCAACTAATAATATTAGTAATTTAAATCCTAGAGAACTTAATCAAGTTTATTCTAATTTGTCAAGAAATGATATTTCTAAGTATGTCCAATGGAATTTTGCGTTATATTATCATAGATTAATTATAAATGATAATAGTTTTAATGCTTCTCAACCATTTACAGATCCAATTAAATTTATGATAAATAAAAAGAAAGTAGATAATACACCTAATAATTTAAGTTCAAGACCTATAAGAAATTTAGTTTGTAATGGAGAAATTTATAATTACCATGAACTTGTTACACAGTTTAATTTTAATGAATATGATTTGTCATCTGAATGTGATGTTGAAATTATTTTACCATTGTATATTAAAGATTATGATTCTAGTATTTCATGTGATCAATGTTTAATTGAAACATTAAATTTAATTGACGGTGATTATTCATTTATATTAACTGAAAATATTAATACATATGTATTAGATACTGTAAATTGTTTTGCTGTTAGAGATCCATTTGGTGTAAAACCGTTATATTACATTAAAAATACATCTAATAATATATATATATTTATATCTGAATTAAAGGGTTTACCTGTAAATATTATTAAAAATGTATCTTATGATATAAATTATGTATTACCTGGTAATTATTGGTCTTTTCAAAATACAATTAGGCATTCGAATATTAATTCTACTTGCTTAAATGATTCGAAATCAGGTGATTTTGTTGAATATTATTCAATAGATCGTTTTAACGATTTAAATAATTGTATCATTAATAAAACAGATCCTGATACATTAAACAGTGTTTATGAATATATAACTAGAATTATTGAAGAAAATGTTATATCTAGATATAAAAATTCACATAAACCAATTGGTATTTTATTATCAGGTGGTTTTGATAGTTGTATTATAACAGTTGTATTAGTAAAATATCTAGTATCTATTAATAATGATTTTACTTTAAATCCATTACATATATTTACAGTTGGTGATTCGTTAGGTGATGATGATTTAGATAATGTTTATGCTACAAAGTTAATAGAATTTTTAGAAAATAAATATAATATTACTTTAGATTATCATCAGATAAATATAAATGAAATAGAAGTTTTATCATCAGATATAAATAATATTATTTATGCCCTTGAAAGTTATGATCCTACTACAGTTAGGGATTCTATTCCGTTTTATTATATGTTAAAGTATATTTCAGAAAATACGAATGTTAAAGTTTTACTTACAGGTGATGGTTTAAATCAATTATGTGGTTATAGTCAATTTAAAGGGTTAGATGATATTACATTTCAACAGACTTCAGTAAAATTATTAAAAAATATGCATAAATATAGTTTGTTAAGAACAGATAGATTATCAGGGAATTTTGGGTTAGAAACTAGACAACCTTTTATTAATAAAAAATTTATAGAATATATGTTATCACTTCATCCAAAAATTAAAAGAGAAATTAATTATTCAAATGAAGAATTACCTATTACTAAATATATTATAAGAAAAGCTTTTGAAAATATGTTCAGTGAAGAAATCATACCTGAAAGTCATTTGTGGAGAAGACAATCTAGATTATCAGACTCGTTAACTAATTTTAATTTACGTTTAACTAAATACTTTGAAGAAAATATTACAAATGACTTTTATAATACAAATATGTTATTGTTAAATACTGAAAATCAAAATCAAAATACATTACCTAGAAACAAAGAAGAAATGTATTATAGAATATTTTTTAGAAATAATTTCCCTAATAGAGATTATCTAGTAGATATGTTCTGGACAGATACATGGAATGTATAGAATATATGGAATACATGGAATACAAATAAAAAATATGAAAAATTTAATCTGGATTTTTACGTTCAAAATATATATTTTTTTAAAGAATTAAATATATATATTAATGGATTTTACTGATATTCTAAGTAATATTTTTGTATCAACAAAAAATAAAAAAGAAACACTTAAACCAGAAATAGATTTAAAAAAAGAAATTGTTTCAATTAAAAAAGAAATAAAACAAGTTCAAGAAAATAAACAACAAAAAGAAGAAGAAAAAAAAGAAAAAAAAGATAAAGACTACACTCACAAATACAGTATTAGTGAAATTAAAAGTAATGAAAGTTATGAACGTAGTTATGAACGTAGTTATAAAAGTTCTAAACGATCAAATGAAACAAAACGTAAAAGTGAAAGTGAAAAAAGAAGTGAAAGCGAAAGAAGTGAAAAAAGAAGTGAAAGCGAAAGAAGTGAAAGCGAAAGAAGTGAAAGCGAAAGAAGTGAAAGCGAAAGAAGTGAAAGTGAAAGAAGTGAAAGCGAAAAAGTTATAAGTGAAGTTGATAAATATAATTTAAGAAAATTAATATTAAAGGCTTCCGAATTTTATAAAAGAAATATTTTTATAATTAATAGTGATGAAACAAGCAATGTAAAGATTTTAGGAGAATTATTAGAAAAATTAAATAATATGAAAGATGTTTTTGAAATTTATGATAAAAACATGTCAGTTTATACTTTTACCGAAAATAAAAAGAATTACAAGATGATTTTATTAGAAAATCCTTATTTGAATTTTGAATTTAATTTCAAAAATACATTAAAAAATGTAAAATTTACAGATACTAAAAAACATATTGTTATAATTGATTTTAATTTGATTTCTGATTTAGATAAAATTTTAGATGAAAATTTATTAGAACAAAATATTCATTTAATTGTTTTATTTAATAGTTACACATTATCACCTGCGTTAATTGATTTATATAAATTTGATAAAAATGCTCTAATTATTAATAAAAAAGATACTCTTAAATCTATTCAAAAAAGATTTTTTTCAAAAGTAATTAAACACATTGTTAAAGATCCACTTTTAGATAAAGAAACTTATTCAGAATTAATTACAGATGAAGACATAGATGTTAAAAATATTATTATCAAAAATGGCGAATTACGTTACAATTAAAACTTTTAGAAAAAGTTTAATCAAATATTATAAACTGATTATAATAGATGTAGAGATTATTTAAGTATTAAATGTCCAAATGGGCATATCTATGAAGTAGTATGGTCAAATTTTAAAAGTGGTAGTAGATGTAGAGATTGTTCGTATTTACATAATAATTCATATACATTTAAAGAATATATTTTACCTTCAAGTAAAATCATAAAATATCAAGGTTATGAACATTATGCTATATAATGAAGAATAAATTGATATTAATCCTAATTTAATAATTAATTATAAATTAGAAGATAAAGATAGAAAGCATTATCCTGATATTTATATTCAAAAAGATAATTTGATAATTGAAGTAAAAAGTATTTGGACATATAATACAACATATAAATCATCAGATGAAAATATAGAAAAACAAAAAGCTGCTAAAAAATTAAGTTATAGATATGAATTTTGGATTATATCAAATGATGGTAATTTAATTGAAATTATTAGCTAATTATTGATTTATCATGCCAATGTCATTTGGAGGTTGGCATGTTTTTGAGATTTTGAACCCATATTGAATTAACACGCTGGATATTAAACCTGCATTTGCGTCCGTGAATTGTACATTTCCTGGTAGTCCACAAGCCTTTGCGATTTTAATTAGATTAGACATGGCATCAGAATCTTTTGGTAATTGATTAGCTAATTCTTTAAATGCATACATTACTGTATTTTGTAATTTAAGTTTGTCATTGTCAAATACAGCTAAAAGGTCTACCATTTTAATATCATTACAACCGGAATAGTTATCAGATAATCCGTCTAGTAAAATAGCTTTTCCTACAACGGCTGGTTTTTGTAAAAGGTTTTGGTATTTAGTTTGGTCGGCATAAAATGGACCTTGGTCTTCCATCATTCCCATGTTTTCGTAGGATTCAAAGAATCCACGTCCAGCACTAGCATTAATACCAATTACAAAAATAATTGCCAAGATAATTGCTAATTGGAAATCGACTTCAGCAATGTAAGCTGTTAATGCTATAGCTGCAATTTTGACAAAAGTATTTTGTAATGTTGCAGAAGCCATACTTGGTAGTCTTGGTGCGATTTGAGATGCATAAAGTATTAATGAAATCTTAAGAACAGCCATGACATATGGGTTTTGAAGAACTGGATCTAAATTAGATTTTATAACTGCTTCCACGTTTTTAATTGCTTCCATTGTTTATATTTATAATATTATTAAATAAAAAAAGTTTTTGAAAAAAAATATTTATATGATTTAATTTATTTTATTATAATAAATAATGGGAGCAGGAACACCAGGATGATACTTCGAAAACTCGATGTGGTCCAAAAAACGTTAAAAATATTTTGGTTTAAAAATAAAATAAATTAATAATTAATAAGTTTTTAAATGTCAAATATGATAGATGATTATTTTAAAATATATGAAGACAAGGTAAAAGAGTATGGTGAAAACACAGTTGTGCTATTTCAAGTAGGAAGCTTTTACGAAATTTACGAAATCAATAGTTTGGAAGAAAAAATCGGTAATGCTAAAAAATTATCAAATGTGTTAGAGATGATTTACGCAAACAAAAAAGGTAATACGTCAATAAGTTCTAGAGCTCATCCTAATTTTATAGGTTTTAATTGTAGTATTCTAGATAAATATCTTTCCATTTTATTAAGAAATGGATACACTGTTGTTATTGTAGATCAATTAGAAGCTAGTTCTGAAAAAAAAGGTAAATTAGTTAAAAGAGGTATTACTAAAATATATTCACCTTCTTTACAGCCAACTGATTACACGAATGATAACGATTTTTCACCTAATTTAGTATCTATTTATTTTAATATTAATCAACCAAAAGCAAAATCAACTAAGAAAAATGCGGCTTTTATTCAATCGATGGATATATCAATTTGTTGTGTTAATAATAATAATAATATAATTGAAATAATTGAAGAAACATTTTCATTTTTACCAAATGATACTTATACATTAAATTTAGCATTAGAAAATGTATCTAGAATACTTTATAGATGTAATCCAAAAGAATTATTAATCAGTGGGATCGAAAGATTAAATATAGTTGAAAATGTTATAATTAATTATTTTAATGAAAATTATGAAAATGTTAGGTTTATTGAAAATGAAAAATATGATATAAATTATCAAAATAAATATTTAAGAGAAATTTGGGATACTATTACATTTGGTTTAATTGAACCAAATATTTATTTTAATTTAAATGAATTTTCATTAACAAATTTAGTATATATTTTAAAGTTTATTGAAAAACATGATACCAGTTATGTTAAAAATTTAAATACACCTAGAATTTCAAATGAATATAATAATTTAGTTTTAGAATTAAATACAGTACTGCAATTAAATATTATAGATGGATCTCCGATTCATGTTTCAAATAAAAAGCATAGTTTATTTGATGTTATAGATTATACAAAAACATCTATAGGAAAAAGACATCTTAGAAATATTTTATGCAAACCTTTTAAAGATCCAAAAGTTATTAATGATAGATATCTTATTACAGAAGAACTTGTTTCATTAGGAAACTTAGATAAAATATTAGATAATATTATTGATATAGAAAAACTACATAGAAAAATGGGTATAGCTCAACTTCATCAATTTGAATTTGTTAAATTGAATGAATCGTATAAATATATTCTTCAATTAATTGAAATAACTAACAAAAGTAAAGTAATTAATTTTGACAGTAATATTTTAATACAATTTAATGAATTTATTGAAAAATATAACAAAACATTTGATTTATCTAAAATGAATTCTTTTAATTTAAATTCAGGTAAAGATCAACTAGAAAATTATTTTAATAAAGGAATTATTAAAGAACTTGATACAATTCAACAACAAATAAATACATTAGAAGAAAAAAGAAAAGAATTACTATTAACATTTGATAAGCTCATTAACCCTGAACAAAAAGGGAAATACGTTAAATTAGTTTATACAGAATTTGAAGGATATTCATTTACGTGTACAAAAATTAGATATCAAGCACTATTACAAAAATTAAAAATTAAAAATAGTGTTGGTAGAATTCGTCAGACTAATAATGCTGTAAAGTTTGTTCCAGAAGAATTAGAAAAATTGAGTAATGAAATTGTTAGTTTTAGAGAACTATTATCCACTAAAATTACTATTAATTATAAAAAATGTTTATTAGCATACTATCGTGAATATAATCTGATGTTCGATAGATTAAAAGAATTAATCGAAGTAATTGATGTTTGTAATTCTAATTTAAAATGTTCTACTAAATTTAATTTTGTTAAACCAGAAATACATGTTAAAGAAAATAGTTTTATTGAAGTAAATCAAATTAGACATCCTTTAATTGAATCTTTAGGTAAAAAATATATTCCAAATGATATAACACTTGATAATAATACAAATGGAATGTTACTTTATGGTTTAAATAGTAGTGGAAAATCAACATTACTTAGAGCTATTGGTATAAATTTAGTAATGGCACAAGCTGGTTTATTTGTAGCAGCTACAAGTTTTAAATTTAGTCCATTTAATACACTAATTTCACAAGTTGATCTTAGTGATGATATATTTGCTGGAAAAAGTTCATTTATTTCAGAAATGATGGGGTTAAAACGGATATTACAATGTTCTGGTAAAAATACACTTGTTTTAATGGACGAAGCAACAAAAGGCACTGAACATAATAGTAGCACTGCTTTAGTTAGTTCTGTTATTCTTGAATTAATAAAATCAAATACAAAGTTTTTCTTCACAACACATTTGCATGATATACCAAAAGTTCAAGATATAATAGATATTGGGCAAAAGTTAAAAATATGTCATTTATCTGTTGATATTAAATGTAATAATATAATATACGAAAGAATTTTAAAAGACGGCCCTGGTAGTTCACTTTACGGTATTGAAGTAGCCAAGAGTTTATTAGAATGTCCAGAATTAATTGAAAAAGCATATGAAATTAGGAATAAATTAATGGGAAATGAAAAAAAACCTATTAAGAAAAGTGTATATAATTCCAAGAAGATTGTATATAAATGTCAAATTTGTTCAAGTACAAAAGATCTTGAGACAGATCATATCGAGGGTCAATGTGAAGCTGATGAAAATGGATTTTTAGATGACACAAGACATAAGAATCATTTATCAAATTTATGTATACTTTGTCATAATTGTCATCTCGAAAAAACATTAGGTCGAATTAAAATTAAAGGATACGTTGATAGTCTAAATGGCCAGTTGCTTGACTGGGAAAAAATTGGGTTCAAAAAATAAATTTAGAATTTCTTGTAAATTCCTTTATTAGCAAAATAATCATAACGGTCAGAATAAACAATATTATAATTAGATTCAGGTGGTGTAATTGGTGTTTTAGTTTCTATATTTAATACTTCTTGTCCGTCATAAGCACCTTGCCAATTCATCAAACTTTGGTCTGGTAAATTAGAACATGCCCCGAAAGCTGAACAGTACCTATTAGGATCACATTTTCCAGAATCTGGTAAATATCCTTTTGTAAGTTGTAACAAAAACAAAGGTCCGCATTTGCCGTTACGATCAGATTCGGTAAAAGTTTTTAAACCATCATATTTTCCTTTTTTATATAAATATTGATATTTAGAATCATAATCTAAATTTCTATAGTTGTTATCTACACAAACCCCTAAAGGACTACAGTTTCTATTTGTATCACATTTTCCATCATCTTGAGCATAATTTAATTTTTGAGGTACTAAATTAAAATTGCCACATTTACCGTCACGATTTTTTTCTGTAAATGTACTTAATGGTCCATAATTAAATGAAGTACAATCCGTTTTATTTGTACTTAATACACCGTTATTATGAACTAAACATTTGCCAGTATTTCTGTTTTTTACATACCCTGTAGCTGGATCATAATCAAATGTCTCAGAATCAAGATCGCAAGTATTGGTTTGTAAATTTGAATTAATACATTTATTATCTGAATCGTTTATAAATTCACCATTTTTAAATGTAAATTTAGAAGCATTTGTACAATTGCCAACTATTAATTTACCATTTTTATCTACTATAACACAACTATCAGTATTATTAATATTTAATGTTTTGTTTACAATAGGTTTAAAATCATCTATTTTAACTTGACTATCTGATTGACCCATAATACTAACTTTATTATTATAAGTAAATAAAATAAACTTTTTAAAATAAATCTAAACATTTAATTTAAAAATTTATTTTAAATATATATAGTAATATCGAGAGTTGTTATGAGTTTACTAAATAAAAATATTAATGGTTATGATATAACTAAATCATTAGGTCAAGGGGCTTTTGGAGAAGTATATATTGGAGAAAAAAATAGCATAAAATATGTATTAAAATTTATTAAAATTGCTCAAGGTGTAGATAAAAACAATAAATATAAAAACAACGTACTTTCTATCATTAGCGAAATTTATGCTTTAAAAAAAATATCAGAAAATAATGAAAAATGTACTGTAACAACAAATAATTCAACATTATGTTTAATAGAAACATTTATTAATTTTGATAGTAAACCACCTATGTTTTGTATTGTAACAAATTATTTAGAAAATGCTGTTGAATTATCTAAAGTTATATATAATAGATCAGATTATGTCTTGAAACTCGATGATATAATCTTTATAATGTCTAAATTAATATCTCAATTAGCACAATTACATCAGTATAACATAGTTCATTCGGATATAAAACCAGAAAATATAATTGTTCAAACAACAAATAATGATGAAAATAGTCTTAAAGAAATACATAATGTAATATTTATTGACTATGGTGTAAGTTGTTTAGAAAATTGTCTCCCTAGTGGTACATTACCGTATGCTGCTCCTGAAATATTACCTATTATTGGAAATGCTGATAAAGAACGATTAAAAAAATTAAGAGATGAATTACATTATGATAAATTATCTTCAACTAATAAAAGTTATAAAATTTATAATGATAAATATAAAATACCTTTTTCAAAAGACGATTATAAAAAAACAGATGTTTATTCTTTAGGTGTAGCTTTTTACAAGTTATTAAATGATAAATACCCTTATCCATTTAAAAGTGATTATAAAATACCAAAAAGTTCAAGAAAAAATTCAAAAGTGTCTGATGTTTCTGATGTTTCTGATGTTTCAGATGTTTCTGATAATTCTGATTATGTACAAACTAAAACAGAATATTATGATTATCCAGAAGATGTAATTAGAGATTTCCAAAATCAGATGCCTCTTTTAAAATATTATCATAACCATTCAAGTTTAATACCAAGTGAGTTTAGTTTATCAAAAAATGATGATATAAATATTTTTTTGAATAGAATAGTAGATAGTATGATTACATTAAATCCTGTTAAAAGACCAACAATATTTCAAATTAAAAATACATTTGATGCATTTAAAAAAGATTTTCGTTCTAATTACCAAACAAGAGATGATTTATATAGTCCAGGTGTAAATAATATTTTAAGTATAGATACTTCACATGAAAAATTATTTAATTTAAATAAATTTAAACTTAGTTCACCAAGTTCAAGTTCTATTTTAAGATTAAATGTCCCTATTCTTAAAAAACGAAATAGTTCAGTGAATCTTTCAGAGTCACAGTTTTTTAAAAGTTAAATACGTAATTTAAATTTAAAATAAAATTTAAATTATTTATATCAAGTAAGATGATTCCTGAAATAATTGCCGGAATTACAGTTACAGGTGTTTTTATAGGATATGGTATTTCAAGTATATTTTACCCAAAATCTAAAGAACTTTATCCAGAAATATGTATTACAGAATATTATGAATGTCAAGAATTAAAATGGTACGATTCATCTGACTCTGAAGAATAATGAATCAAAAATTGAATTTTATTTATTTATTTACATTATTATGGAATACAAAATACCATTACGAAATAAAAATAAAGAAATAGTTGATTATTGTTTAGTCTCACCTGAAGATTTTGATATTTTAAATAAATATAAATGGTATATAGGTGAAGGATACGTTATGGGTACTATTAATAGAAATTCATGGAGAATTCATAGATATATAATGATAAAAATTTTAAAACATAATCAAGATAATATAAAAATTGATCATATTAATAGCAATAAATTAGATAATAGACGTAAAAATTTAAGAATTGTTACACATAGTGAAAATGTAAGAAATAGTACTAAAAGAAAAAATACTTCAAGTAAATATATAGGAGTTTCTAAAAATGTAATAATTGAAGAAAATACATTATATGCTTCATATGATATTGAAGAACATGCTGCTTATCAATATAATTTATGGATTGATAAATATGAAATTATTCATGCTAAGAAAAATGATATAGAACAACCTGAAGATTTTGTAGAACATATAAAATCTGAAAAAAATGGTGGTTACGATATTCCTAAAGGTATTAATTTAACTAAAAATGGTAAATTTTGTGTAGATATTCGTAAAAAATATCATGGTGAGTTTAATACGTTAGAAGAAGCAATTAAAAAAATGGAATCTATAAGAAAAGAATTTCAAGATAAAAAATTAGAAAGTATAAATAATACACCGATTAAAAGAAATGAAAAAAATGAATGTATAATAGAATTATTTAATAATAAAAAAGAAAAAATTGGAGAAACTATAGTAGATGAATATAACTATTACAATTTAAAACAATATTCATGGTTCAAGTCACATAATTATGTTTGTGGCAGAGTCAATAATAAAATTGTTAACTTACATAGATATATAATGAATTATACAGGTAAAGATTTTATTGATCATATTAATAATAACCCTTTAGATAAAAAAGTAATTTAAGAATTGTTACACCTAAACAAAATGCGATGAATAAATCTTCAAATAAGAATAGTTCATCAAAATATATTGGTGTACATTTTGATAAAACAAATAGAACATGGAAATCAACTATTAAAGTTAATAATTTAGATATACATTTAGGTAGTTTTAAAGATGAAATTGAAGCAGCTAAAAATACGTGATATTGCTACGAAAAAATATTTTGGTGAACATGGTAAATTAAATTTTTCTTAATTCCATTTATGATTTTTATAAGTATTCAATAATAAATTTTCTAAATCACCAACAAATTGTTTATAATTACAAATTGGTCCTTTTATAAATTTATTTCTAACAGTTTTCTTTAAATCCTTTAACTCTTCTAAATGAGTGCTAAAGTATTCAACTTTTTCAATTAATTCGTTGTCACTTAAACATACATATTCTGGAAGATCACTATTAATCATCAAACTACTACTTACATTAGTAGCATGGAACTGTCGTTCACCATCAAAACTAGTAAGCACTGGACAACCCATCATTAAACTTTCACAACTAGTTGTTGTACCACTATACGGTGATGTATCGATTGAAATATCCATTAAGTTATAATCAACTAAATGCTGTTGATAAGTATCTTGGTAATCAATAATTGTTACTCTTTTGAAAATTTCTGGATCTTTCCAAGTTTTAATAAATTGTTGTCTTAATGTTTCTGTTAAAAATTCTTTTGTTTTAATAATAAATCTAACATTTGGACATTTTTGTAATATACGTTCCCATAATTCTACCATACGATCATTAATCTTGTTATATCTATTAAATGTACCAATAGTTAAATATCCATTTTTAGTTACCGGTTGTGTATCAACTAATACTGGTAAATTTTCAATACCAATTGATGGAGTATAACTTAAAAAGCAATTAGGCATAAATAATAACTTTTCACTATAATATTTTTGAGTACTTGGTCTAACAATGTTTCCTGGGCCAGGTGTTACACCATCTGAATCACAATAATTATCTACAATATGATAGTCCATATTGCTTAACCCAGAAGTATTTGGGTAACCACAATAACTTATTTGAATTGGAGCTGGCTTTAATACAAAAGTATCCAATCGATTATCTCCAGTTTGACTAGCAAGATCAAATAAGATATCAATGTTATCTTTTTGAATAATCGTCTTAAGTTCTTCTGGACTTGTTCCTTTAACTATTTTAAAATTACATCCGGGATATTGATCTGAAAGATTTACAACTTTTAATGAATATACAGTAACATTGAATAAATCGTAGTTTATAAATTTGAAAATACAACTAACAAAGTAACTCACCGGATGACAAATTGCATCACCTGTGACAAATCCAATATTAATTTTTGTTTTCCCAACAAGTGCCTTTTTATCAACTTTACCATCTACAACTGCAGAATTCAAGACAACATCGTTAATTTTGTAATTTGGGCAACCTACACGGTAATCATTAATAACTAATGGATAAATTTTATTAATATTTTTATGTAAATTAGCAATATACATTGGATCTTCAATTAGATGTGATATGTAGTTAAGATCTAATAGTTTGTTTTGATAGGCAAGTGAAAGTCTAGGTTTATATTTCAAAGCTTTATTATAACAACTAATTGCTTCAGGATAATTAATTTCATAACAATATGCTAATCCCATATTCATATGCATACTAGCTAATAACATATCAAGATCTGTACTGATGTGTGCCAATTTATAATTTTCGATTCCCTTTTTATAATGATAAATAGCTTTGTCTGTATAACGTAATTCTGTATAAACAACGCCTACTTGATTATTAAGATCTGGGTCATTAGGAAGAATTTCAAGAGCTTTATAAAAGAAATAATTAGCTAATTCACGATCTTGAATGGTAAAATAAATACCTCCTAATCCATTTAAACATTTTACTTGAAATTGTTTCAAAGAATTTATAGTATTATCAGCAGCAATTTTAATTGGATCACTTAAAAGTTTTTCTTCATTGACACGAATTTCTAAATCAAGAATACCAAGAGCTAATTTGAAATGTGATAACCCATTTTCAAGATCATTTGCTCTTTGATACATAAATCCAAGATTATAATGAACTTGATAATCACAAGGATTTATCATAAGGATATTCTTTAATAATTGTAAATTTTCTTGAACATTAGGATTAAAAATTGTTAAATATATCATTACAATTTTAAATAGTTCTTTAGAACTTGGGTCAAAAGGATCAACATTTAATACTTTTTGTAAATGTGCTACAGCTGTAAATAAAATACCCTTTTCTCTTTCTTGAAACCCATTTGGTCTATTCATATGTAAACCAACTGTTCTAACAAGAATTTCTGCGCTAATATAATAAATAGTTTTTACATCTTTTTTAATACGATTCATTTGAAAAGGATTTAATTGATCTAAAAATGTAATAATTTGATTACTGTATTCTAAACATTTATTATAAGCTTCTGTATCAAAATTAGGGGTTCCAGAAGACATTGAACTGTTTAATTTTTCTTGAGCTACATCATAAATCTTTTTTGTTGTTTCAATATTCGATAATACATTTTCAAGTGTCAAAGGAACTTTTATTGGAGTAAACTGACTTGAATTATTTAATACAATGTTGTTCGACATCTTTAATTATATTATTAATTTAGTTTTTAAATTAACAATTTTAACGAATATACTTTTTAAGAAAAAAGTAAGCAAAAATATTTAATAGTTTAAAAATGAATTTAAAAATATTTTTAAAATATAACAAATGAATACTAAAACTCACGATTTAAAATGGTATAAAAAACAAGTCAAAAAATTAATTGAAATTAATAAAAATTGCCCGATGCAGAAAACAAAATTATGGTATGAAATGCGTAATACACGTATAACGGCTTCAAGTGCTAGTAGCTGTTTACCTAAAATAGAAGAAATATATAGTGCATACGAAAAATTATTTAATGTTAAAATAAAATATAACCCAAATCAGTATTTCAATAATTATGAAAATAAAGAAGATTTTATTATTAATAAATGTAGAACTTTTTATGGTGAAAATTTATTTAAAGACAATATTTATACATTACATGGAAAAAAATTTGAAGAAATATCAACAAGACTTTATAGAAAAGTTTATAATACAGACGTTTTAGAATTTGGGTTATTACCACACCCACGATTATCTTGGTTAGCTGCCTCGCCAGATGGTATAAATCCGATGGGTATAATGTTAGAGATTAAAAATCCTAATAAAATGTATATTATACCGTCAATGATGTATTTCACACAAATGCAAATACAAATGGAAACAGCAAATTTAGATGAATGTGATTTTTTGGTATGTGATGTTAAAAATATAGATACAAAACAAGAATTTATTGATCGTATTATAGATGAATCACCAAATTTAACTATAGATAATCTAAATATACCTAATTCATGTAAACAATATAAAGGTATTCTTTTAAATAAAGTAACAGAATCTGATAATAGTTTAACTAAATATATATATCCACCAGATCATCTTAATACAATTACTGATTTTTTAAATTGGAGCCAAAATACAATCTTGGAATATCAACAAAATAGTATTGAAGTAATTCCTAATTATTATATTCTACAAGAATGGAGTGTTATTAGAATTAATAGAAATAAAGAATGGTTCAATATTATAAAACCATATCTTAAAAATACAATGGATCTTATTAAAAAATTACAAGCTGATCCACAATTATTTAAAGATTACTGTGAATCTATACATAAAATTAGAAGTAAAGAATACTATGAAAAATATAATAGTACAGTTTGTTTAATAGAACCAGATAACGACGAACCTTTTGTAATTAATTCTAATGTTCGATATAACGATTCAGATCCAGATGAAATGGATATAGATATACCTGAAACTTTAGATACAGAAACATTATTTAAATTACAAAACAAATTATGTTTATTATCTGATAATTAAAAAAATTTAGTCTTTTTATCTTTAAACCAATATATTTTTTATTTTCAAATGCGTTAATAATACGATTAGTATCTTCTCGTATATCTTCTATCATGAGTAAACTGTTTAAATTATAAACGCATTTAAATTAAAAATTATGTAAAAAAATTATTTTATTATGTTATTATAATAATAAAATGACTAAACGACATTATACAAATCATAAAAACCCACATTATTATATTAATCCTATAACAGGCAGAGTAATAAAAAGTAATAGTAAAATGTTTGAAAAATTAAAAAAGAGAAGATTTATTGTACAAAAAGATGCTTGTTTATATGATCTAGCTTCTGCTAAAAAATGTTTATCAAGTATTATTAGTAAATATAATGGATTAGTGTATCCCTCTTCAAATTTTATGAATATACCTTCTACTTATCATAAACGTTTTAAAGCAAAAGGATTTACAAAGAATAAACAAAAAACTCATATTAATGGTTTTATTGATAAAAAAGGCAAGTTTAAAAAATTACATCCGGAAATACTTCTTCCAAATCATAATATAACAGAAGTTATTTCTTTAAAACATCATAATCTTATTTTACATAATAAAGTAGACACTAGTGAACATGCAACTACTCAAGAACACGCCAAAATAAAAGAACAAATTAATAATGAACCTGAAAATAATTTAACAATGTTATTTAATCCTATACAAAATGATATAATTCCAATAGACAATGATATACCTAAAGAAGAACATGTTGATATTATAAATAAAGTTAATGAAGATTTAATACCAAATGATTTACCTCCTGTTAAAGAAACTACAGTAGCAGGTCTTATTATGGATTCCATTTTATATCCAATGAAAATATTAGGATTCACAAGCACTGAAAATGAAACTAAAAAATTTGAAATACCAATTGATATTCAAACTTCTGATTATAAATTACCTCAAATTTCAAAAAAAGATTATGAAACAAATACGTACATTTTGCCTAATTTATTAAACAAAGATTACGATGTTTCTGATTATGTTATTCCTTCAATTTTAAATAAAGATTATGAAATAAGTGAATTGGAAAGTGAAGTTGAAAGTGAAGTTGAATCGCAAACTGAAGAATTACGTAAAGACGTTTCTACAAGCAGATATAACATTCCATCGACTTTAGATAAAGACTATGAATTGGAAAGTGAACTTGAAAGTGAATTACCTAAAGAAGTTTCTACAAGCAGATATAACATTCCATCGATTTTAGATAAAGACTATGAATTGGAAAGTGAATTAGAAAGTGAATTACATAAAGAAGTTTCTACAAGCAGATATAACATTCCATCGATTTTAGATAAAGACTATGAAATAAGTGAATTAGAAAGTGAATTACCTAAAGAAGTTTCTACAAGCAGATATAACATTCCATCGATTTTAGATAAAGACTATGAAATAAGTGAATTAGAAAGTAAAGTCGAAACTAATGAGATAGAAACACAAACAGAAGAACCTAAAGAAGTTTCTATAAGCAGATATAACATTCCATCGATTTTAGATAAAGACTATGAATTAGAAAGTGAATTGGAAAGTGAAGTTGAAAGTGAAGTCGAATCGCAAACTGAAGAATTACCTAAAGAAGTTTCTATAAGCAGATATAACATTCCATCGATTTTAGATAAAGACTATGAAATAAGTGAATTAGAAAGTAAAGTCGAAACTAATGAGATAGAAACACAAACAGAAGAACCTAAAGAAGTTTCTACAAGCAGATATAACATTCCATCGATTTTAGATAAAGACTATGAATTAGAAAGTGAATTGGAAAGTGAAGTCGAATCGCAAACTGAAGAATTACCTAAAGAAGTTTCTATAAGCAGATATAACATTCCATCGATTTTAGATAAAGACTATGAATTAGAAAGTGAAGTTGAAACTAATGAGATAGAAACACAAACAGAAGAACCTAAAGAAGTTTCTACAAGCAGATATAACATTCCATCGATTTTAGATAAAGACTATGAATTAGAAAGTGAAGTCGAAACTAATGAGATAGAAACACAAACAGAAGAACCTAGAGAAATTATTACCAGTAAATATACTATTCCAAATTTATTAAATAAAGACTATGACGTTTCCAGTTATATTTTACCTGATGAATTAGAAAGTGAAATTGAAGTTGAACCTAGAGAAATTATTACCAGTAAATATACTATTCCAAATTTATTAAATAAAGATTACGAAACGTCAGAGTATATTGTACCTGAAAATATAGAATTGTTAAATGAAATTCCACAAGTACAAATTAGTCAAGATGAATTAGCTGAATTACCGATTGTTGATAAAGATGAAGAAGAAGAGTTTAAAGAAAATTTAACAAAGATTTGTGGTAAAAATGAACAATTAAATGAAAATGGTAATTGTTATTCTTGTGAATATTATCATTTAGTGTGGGATTCTAAACTAAAGAAATGTAAAAAGATAGAAAAAACAAAAAAAGAATTAGTTTTAGTACTTGATAAAAAAAGTAATATTAAAGGTTATATGAATGCAAATGACTTTGCACCAGGTGATTATAGAAGAAGATTTGCGTATTCATATAAAAACCATTAAATTTCTCTTTAACTTTTTTATTATTTTTTTTTTATTATTGTATATTAATAATAATAAATGGAAGTGAACTTAAAAGATATTCCTGAATCAAATTTAATTGATTACATAAAGACTAGATATCCTAAAGTAGTATTCAGTGCTTTTAATTTTAAAGATAATAATATTAAAACTAGAGCATTAGGTTTTGTTATATCTGATAATAAACTAATATTAGGATATATTGATAAAAATGGCGATTTATGTAAATTGTTAGAACCTGTTGATTTATCAGAATTATCTAATTCTAAATTTACAGAAATTGTTAAAAGAATTCCAATTGTAAATGGATTTAGTGAAGAAAATAAACAAAGTTTAATTGATTTATTAGAAGATAAAAATAGAAAGATTTCTCAAACGGAGAATGACATTATTGTTTTAGAATTAAAAAAACAATTAACAGAACAAGTGTCAAAATATGATGTATTATTAGATACAACAAAAGAAAGTAATAAAAATAATGACGAAAATATGTTATTAATCAAGAAAGAATATAATAATACAATTGAAGAAATAAAGGATAATTTTAAAAAAGAAATAGATGAATTAAAAGAAAAGGTAAGAATTTCTGATCAAATGAAAGATGAATGTAAAACTAGATTAATTAATGAAAAAGAAGTTATAATAGCCGGTATAAAAAATTTCCAAGAAGAAGTTAAAAATTATATAATAGAATTAGTAAATAAGCATAAGATATCTTCTACTGGTGAAAGTAGTAAATTAAATGAAATGTATACAAAATTATTAAATGAAAAAACTCAAATAGAAAATAATATGAATATTCTAGTTGAAAGAGAAAAAAATTATTTACAAAAAATAAATAATGATAAATCGGAAATATCAGAATTTACTGATAAATTAAATGATAAAGAAGATACAATTAATAAATTAATGGATACTATAAAGGATATTCAAAAACAATTAACTGAAACAAAAGAACAATTTTCAAAGGAAGAATTAGAAAAAGTTATATTACAAGATCATAAAAACAAATGTTTAGAAAAAATATTGTATGAAAAACAAGAAATAATAGATTCCATTAAAGAATATACTGCTCAATGGATGAAGTGGGCTAATAATAATAAAATAAATGTAGAACAACAAAAAGAATTATTTAAAACTGAACTTGCTATTATATATAAAAATCTTAAAAAAGTGTTTGATGAGAAAAATAATTATATAAAAACATTAGAAATTTCAAGTAAAGAAAAGGATAAATTAATATCTAAATTAAACTCTAATATATCTGAAATTAAAAGTAACATTGAAAGTTCATTAAATCAACAATTATTACAATTAAGTGCTAAAAATGAAGAATTACAAATGAAATTGGTTAAAGCTCAATCACAATTATCTGAAAGTGAAAATAAACTTGTAATAAAAGAAAAGGATATCAATAAATTAAAAATAGAATTAGATGAAACAAGAAAATTATTAGAGAAGAATAATACAACTGTAATTCCAAAAGGAGTTGATTATGATAATTGTTATGCTATTTTACAAAAATTCATGAGTGTTAATAATATGTTTTATAGAAAGAGAGAAATCATTAAAATTTTAGATAATATAATTAATGGTACTAGTATTAATTCTTTTACAAATTTAAATGAAAATGTGAAAAATAATATTATAAAAAGATATATTGAAATTAAATCTGAAATATTAAAACACATAGCATTCTTAGATTTAAATAAATATATGGAAAGCCCTAATATATCATTATTTAAAAATAAAAACACTGTTAAAAATGTTCCTCCGGCATTTTGTGATCAATTAAATGTTATATCTGAATACTGGGATGCAAATGTAGGAATATTTAGAGAACAAGATCGTCAGTTAACAAATATTTATGAAGATTTATCTGGTGCGGTTCGTGTATATATTAAAATTAAACCGTTAATCGGTATTGAACAAAAAAATAATACTGTATATATTGAAGGTAAAAATAAAAGAGTTACAGTTGATTGTTCTGATGTACCAAACGTTAATAAAAAAGATACATTTGGTGATTTTTATGGTATATTTGATGAATCATTTAGTAATAGAGATGTTTATACAGGTATACAAAGTTCAGGTGATTCAGGTAATACAAGGGTTGATATAGAAAACATTATAGAAAGCACAGACACTGTACATCCAGGATTATATAGTACATTTGCTCAAGTTGAGGATGGATATTCAATTGTATTATTTGGGTATGGGCTAAGCGGTAGCGGCAAAACTTATAGTTTATTAGGACAAGACAATACACCTGGTTTATTACATTTCGGTTTAGCAAATTTAAGAGGTGTTGAACAAATTAAGTTAAAATATTTATTTGAACAGTATATAGGTAAAGGTAAAGTAGGTTTTAATCCAGCATTTCATAAAATTACTGGTAATATTATTAATTTAATTAATGAAGTACCTCAATTAAGAAAATATAGTATAAATGAAATAAATGAATTTGCTAGTAATGCTCCAGTTGGTATTAATTTTAATAGATTAAAAGTAAGTGATATTAATACAATTACATTTTATTTAGAAAAATATAGAAAAGAAAGAGGACGAGTAAAGAAAACTCCTAACAATCCTGTTTCAAGTAGATCTCATTTGTTTATGGTATATGAAATAACATTTGAACCAAGGCAAGGCGAAGGTACGGGTAAAGTTGGATATATTACCGTGGTAGATACTGCCGGGCGTGAATCACCAACTAGTTTATATAATATGTTTATTGATAATTCAAGTAGAAATGCTAGTTTAACAAGTATATTCAGTTTAGATACAGGTAAAGGAATTGTTGGACAGTATCTTAACAAAAAATATGCTGATTATGTTCCACAAGATGTTTATGATATTTTAAGAGAAGGTTTTTATATTAATGAAACTATTAATCATCTTATTTACTTTTTCAATAAAAAGAATTACAAAAAAACAACAGTTAAAATTCAAACAAATTTAGATCATTATTCAAATGATCGTTATTATGTTGATCCAGCAACAGAAGAAAGTGGAATTGATCCTTTGAATGATTGTTTAATGATTCCTATTCTTAAATTTTTAGATACTCTAAGTAACAAGAAAGCAGATTCTGATGATTTTATGCCAACCAAATTTATTGTTCTATTATGTGTACGCAAGGATACACAGTATTGTAATGAAATTTTTAGTAGTATGGAATTTGGGCAACGTATAAGGAGCTCGTAAAAAATGAAAAATTATTTTGTTTAAAGTTATCATTAATTAATAAAGAAGAAGTAAAAGAATATAATAGAAAATACAGAGAAGCAAATAAAGAAATTCTTGATAAAAAGAAAAAAGAATATAATGAAAAAAAATAAAATAATTAAAGAAAGAGAGAGAAAATATAGAGAAAAAAATAAAGAAATAATTGCGGAAAAAAATAAAGAAATATAGGGAAGCAAATAAAGAAATCCTTAAAATAAAAAAACAAGAGTATGTTAAAACAATAGATAAAAAAGTAAAAATTCAATATCTTAAAGATTATAGAAAAGAAAATAAAGAGCTAATTAAAAAAAAAAGAAAAGAAAAATATGAAAGAGAAAGAGAAATTATTATTGATAGAAAAAAAAAATTTTATCAAAATAATAAAGATAAAATATTAAAAAGAGATAAAAATTATTATCAAAACAATAAAGAACTTGTTTTAGAAAGAAATAAAAATTGGAGAGAAAATAATAAAGAAAAAGTTGATGAATATAATAAATGTAGAAATTGTAAATTATTTTATGTACGTAAAGAAAACAAATTTTTATGTTCTTATTGTAATCCTGATAAAACGACAAGACGAAAAACTAAAGAATTAAAAGTTAAAACATTTCTTGAAGAAAATAACTATAAATTTATTTACAATAAAAAATGTAATTTAGATATCAGTTGTCAAACTTATTTTCCAGATTTTTTGATTGACAAAGGTACTTTCTTTTTGATAATAGAATGCGACGAAGATGCTCATAATAGTTATGACAAAGATTGTGAAAGAATACGTGAAAACAATATATGTTTTTCTTTGGGATTACCATGTGTATTTTTGAGATTTAATCCAGATAAGAAGAAAATTAAAACAAAAACAAAGCAAAAAATATTGAAAAGTTATATAGAATATTATAAGAATAAAGAAACTTGTGATAATGTTGTAGAATATTTGTTTTATTAATAAATAACATTTTTTATATGAAGGATATCATATAAAATAATAAAAAGCGAGCCTCGGTCAAATTAATCAAAAATTGAATTAAAAAATTTTAAACTAATTTTATAATAGTATGTCTAAAAATTATATAACAACAGAAATTGATATTGAAGGTTTAATATATTATATATTAATTGGAAAAAACTCTAAAGGAAATGAAGAAATAATTAAAACGAGTCATCTGGAAGATACTTGGTTCCACCTCGAAAATTTGAGCTCTCCTCATATAATTTTAAAGAATGAAGGTGATATAATTCCAAAGAGATACCTAAACCAAGTTGCTGGTATGTTATTTGAATATAAAAAGAATGCACCGAAAAATTCAAATGTAATTTATACAAAAGTTAAAAATGTTAAATTAACAAATATTTTAGGTACAGTTATACCTAGGAATATAAAAATAATACACTTTTAGAAAAAGTGAGCAAAAAATCAAAAACTTATTACGTTTTTTGACTTAACTTTTTTTAAAAGTTAAGTTAAAGATAATGATAATGATAATGAAAATGAATACTTTGATAAAAGAATATCGAAATATTATAGATACACCAATGAAAGTAGAAGTTAAAAAAGAATTATTAACAAGATTAATATTACAATTAGATGGTTTAATTTTTGAAAATATAGATTTAAAACAAAAAAAAAAAGAATTTATAAAAAAAATACAGTATGTTTTACATATTTTAGACAACATTAAGAATTAATTATTTTAATTATATTATAAATGAATCTTATAATTATTGGAATCGTAGTCGTTGTATTGATAGTTATTAGTATTGTAGTTGGTGTTGTATTATCACAAAAACATGATAACAGTTCATCAGCAACTTCAGAATCAACAACTTCAGCATCAAAATTAACTATTGATGGAAATGAAAATGATACTGCTAATTTCACCTGCGCAGTAAAATCTGGTACTATTATTTATGGAACACAACCAGATAAATTAGTTACATTTAATGTACCAGTAGGTACACAAAAAATTCAAGTAACTAATGCTACAATGGGTTCAGATCCAAATCCCGGTATAGTTAAAAAATGGGGTGCTTATTATACTTGTTAACTTTTATTTAAAGATAAATTATAATTCAATATTATAAATATGTCAACCGGAGAAACAGTAGTAACGGTTATAGGGTACGTTTTGTTTGCGATTAGTGAGATTTTACCATTTATTCATTTTCCAGCAAATGGACTTTTAGATGTATTTTCTAAAGGGTTTACTAATGCTTTTAATAATCCAACTAAAGATATTGAATTAGCACAAAGTCTAGTACATGATAATTCAATGGCATCTATTGTAAATACTATTTCAACTAATCCACAATTATCTAGTATTATTAATAGTTTAATTTCAAATCCCGGAAGTGCACCTACAATTAATTCGGTAATCGTTAATCCAGCAATGACAAATTTAGTTAATATTTTAAATACTAATCCTACTTTACAAACATTTATTACAAGTTTATTAACAAATCATCAAATGTATAATAATGTTAGTTTAATTTTGAATAATCCTAGTTTATATAATACAGTAACTGCATTAGAATCTAATGATTCATTAGCAAAAAGTTTAGTTTTATTAAATAGTAATCCTCAATTAGTTCAAGCATTAAATTTACCACCTATTGTAGATAATATTAATCAATTATCGGGTAACCCACAGCTTTCTTTTATTCTAACTAAATTAACATCTGATCCTAATTTATTAAATGAAGTAATGAATTTAATTCGTTAACTGTTCAAGAAATCTGAAATTCCATAAAACTATTTCAGTTGGACCTTCTAATTCAGAGTTGTCGACTGTTGATTCTTCTATTATAGTTCCATCAAAATTATTTCCAATTATACTTTTTATTAATTCTTGTGCTTTTTTATTACCAATACCACCAGAATATTGTTCATTTGGATCTAAAATTTCATTTGGATCTAAATTACTATTTGGATATTTTTCATTGAATAATTTTATTAATAATTTTCTATTATTAATTTTACCAATATCTAATAATTTAGTATTTTTATCTAAATGATACATATTAACAATTGGTCCATAACTATCAATACCGTAACTTGGTTCTAGACTAAACCATTGTAATGTGTTCTCAAAATTATTTATATTAATTTTGTTAAAACTTCTTTTATAAAGAATTAAACCATTCATATTAAGATTATATAAAAAAAAAAAATTTATTTAAATCAACAATTAAAGATTTAAAACATCAGAAGTAGCCATAGATTCATTATAAGAAGGTAATCGTTCTCCTACATGTGGGATTCTTTCAGGAACTTCTAATTCTGAACTTGAAACATTATGATTCATTTCTTTTTGTGACAATGTATACGCGTAATAAGCACCAGCAACACAACCAGCACCAACCATATCTTTGTTATCACGAACACTTTTTAAAGTACTATTTGTGGTATTTTTATCAATAACAGAGTCTACAGAGAACAAAAGAACAAGTCCTAAAATCAATAAAGCAATTGCGATATAGTTGTACATTTTATATTTTATAGTATATATAAATAAAAAAAAGTTTAGTAAATAATTAAAATAAATGTATATATTATAAAAATGTCATATCTAGAAAATTATTGTAGTCCTTGTTCTCCATCTGGAACACAAGGCCTTTTTACACAACAATTACAAGGTCCTATGGGATTACAAGGATTACAAGGTCCACCAGGAAAAATAATATTAATCAATAGACATAATTCAAATGGAAATAATACTAATTCAATAGGACCTATTGGTTTAACAGGTTTAACAGGCGCACAAGGACCTATTGGTTTAACTGGTTTAACAGGCACACAAGGACCTATTGGTTTAACTGGTTTAACAGGCGCACAAGGACCTATTGGTTTAACTGGTTTAACAGGCGCACAAG
>Ga0326734_1000093_pt1 | contig 29703 bp, 38 predicted proteins | sample 15_GP2_1315_FD_207944 | JGI IMG/M metagenome (GOLD analysis project Ga0326734, IMG submission 207944) | Glacier ice microbial communities from Ngari, Tibet, China - 15_GP2_131.5 | ecosystem: Environmental > Aquatic > Freshwater > Ice > Glacier | place: China: Ngari, Tibet | collected 2018-07-18 | reverse complement strand
AGACGTCGAGGCCGAGCGCGAAATAGGGCGTAAATTACAAGCCTACGAAATCCCAGAGACCGAGAGACTTAACTACTTTTTAGATCAAAAGATAAACGACAAAGGTATTTTAATCGATCTAGTAATGGCTCAAAATGCTTACGACATCGACAACCGTTTTAGTGCTGAACTCTACGAGCAAGTAAAGCAACTTACAGGACTTGAAAACCCGAATAGCCCTACGCAATTAAAAAACTGGCTTCAAGAAAAGACAGGCTTACAAATTCCCTCTTTGGCTAAAGGTTTACTCCCGGACTTAATCAAAGACGCTAATAACGCCGAGGTTTCGAAAGTTATAGGTTTACGGCAAATGATGTCAAAAACCTCAACAAAGAAGTATTTAGCAATGTTAAATTGCGCATGTGACGACAATAGGGCGCACGGACTATTCCAGTTCTACGGGGCAAATCGTACGGGGCGCTGGGCGGGACGCTTAATCCAGATGCAAAACTTACCTCAAAACCACATCGACGAACTACAAGAGGCTCGAGACTGCATAGCTTCGGGCGATTACGATCAAACGACGTTAATGTATAACGACGTCCCGTCTTTACTCTCGCAGTTAATACGCACGGCGTTCGTAGCCAAAGAGGGACATACTTTTGCCGTTGCAGATTTTAGCGCTATAGAAGCTCGTGTAATCGCGTGGCTAGCGAATGAGTCTTGGCGTATGAAGGTATTTAACACCCATGGTAAAATATACGAGGCTTCGGCTTCAAAAATGTTTAACGTACCGATTGAAGCAGTTACGAAAGGCTCAGACCTTAGGGCTAAAGGTAAAGTCGCCGAGCTTGCTCTTGGTTATCAAGGGGCCGTCGGAGCGCTTAAAACGATGGGCGGCGAAAAGATGGGGTTAAGTGAGCCCGAAATGGAAACGATCGTAAGAAAATGGCGCTTAGCAAATCCCGCTATTGTGGCACTCTGGGCGGACCTCGAAAGTTGTGCAATGCGATCAATCGAAGCAAAAAAGAGAATTGTATCAATTCATAAAAGTTTAATATTCGAGTGTGACGACATGGCGCTCACTATCGAATTACCCTCGGGGCGAAAACTATTTTATCAATCGCCCAGCTTTACAGTTAACCAATGGGGTAAAAAGTCGATCCGTTACAAGGGTATGGACCAAACGACCAAGCAATGGGGCTACGTCGATACCTACGGGGGTAAATTGACTGAGAATATAATACAAGCGATCGCCAGAGACTTACTCGCCGACGCTATGCGCCGAGTTGATAAAGTAGGGTACGAAATCGTAATGCACGTGCACGACGAGCTCGTCGTAGAAATACAAAACTACGGCGAAGAGCATTATTTAAAAGATATATGTAAAGTAATGGCCGCCGCCGACCCGGTTTATAACGGTATGCCTTTTACAGCAGACGGGTACTTAACCCCGTTTTACAAAAAAGATTAAACGTTAAAGTTTTGTTAAAGCTTTAAAACGTAATACGATATTCGAAAAGAGGGCGTATATTTGTCTCAGCAATAAAGCGAAACAAAAACCTTAGAAATTATGATAACTATTAAAATAAAAAAATCTTCTAATGCTCAGGCGTGGTCAAATAATTACGTAGGAGAAAAATTTACAGCTCGTAAAAAAGAAGACCAAGGTAAAAGCAACTATATAGTAACGTGTTCAGAAAACGAGCATGTAAAGTTTAATACCTCGTGGGTTACCTTAACGGTTATGTTCGAGGACGCAATCGAAATATAGAAGCTAATGGCCCAACACTTAAAACCGAATCGCCTCGATAACCGGGGCGGCTCTAAAAAGAAAACAAGTACCAAGAAAATGTTTTCTTTTCGCGTCGAAGTTACCCAGCACGAAACCTTAAAAGAAATAGCAATTTACCTAAACAGCCTACCAAAATGAAAAAATTAATATTATTGCTTTTAGCCTCTACGGCTTTACAGGCGCAGTCCGTTTCAACTTTAGTAGGCTACAAGGCTCTCGAGGTAAACTTTATTTTAAAAGGCGATTTAAACTACGGCTTAGCGGGATCAATTACAAGCGCAAAAGAAGTGGCTAGCCGTGCAACGCGAATGGATTACCCAAATAAGCACACGGCAAATAACAAAATAGCCCCTTCGCTTTTCTTTTTAATCGGGGCGACCTTTGATAATATTACGATCACAGGCAAATTAGGCGCTACCTACTTCGATCAAAGCATTAACGGAAAGCAAGAAGCGCAAAATATTTACAGAGCCGTGGGCGTCGAAGTTCAATTTAAAAACCTTTTATTTTCGTTCGATAGTGCCAACGGGGCTATGGCGGGGTATCAATTTAATCTATAAAGAAAATGAATACCATACAACTATTAAATAAACTAAATATTATTAAAATGGATAGAGAAAGTATAATTGAATTACAAAAAATAGACTGCAATTGTAATGATTGCAAGCACTTTAATAGGGATATTGAAAAAACAAAACTACTTAACACAAATGTTAAAATAGTAGCGTGTAAAATACATTATGGGAAATGTGATAAACTAAAAAAAGAGGTTTCAGAAATAGCTAATATTTGCTTATTACATACGCAAAATTGCTTTGAACACCGAAGAATGTAGTCTTGATGTTAATCGTTTGCTAGTGCCAACGGGGCTATGATTGGGTATTAATTTAATATATAAAGAAAATGAATACTATTCAACTATTAGATAAACTAAAGAGCGATTTAAGCTTATTAGAGTGGTTTAGCGACGACATCGAAGTTATTAAGGCTTCACACCTTGCCGAGATAAAAGCCTTGCAGCCAAAGCCAAAAAAGGCACCACCAGTAAAGCCAAGAGTCAAAGAAAGCATTTTACGCTTAACGGTTACCGAAAACGGAAAGACAAACGTTTTAGAGCTTGCCGAGAAAGAAGCGGACAAATATTTGCTTTTAATCCAAAAAACCAGAGCTAAAAATAATAAACACCCCGAAGGGTTAAGCCCCCCTTATTTTGACGTTTACGGCGGGAACCGTACCGAAAAAATAGCAGAGTATAAGCAAAAAACCGCGAAGTATTGGCGAGCAGCAGAAAACGAAAACCTAACTTTTAAAGTACAAATAGAAAGATTATGAAACCACCAAACAGAGTTATAAAATTAGACGAAGAGTATTATATCGAGTGCGATAACATAGGGGTAAGCCTTAATTACAAAGCGACCAAAGAGCGTATCGACTCCGATAGCTTAGAAGTGATCGAGTATAAAGTAAACGAGCGTTTTTACTTCTTAACCGTTGCGCAAGCTTTAGACCGCTACAAAGACAAAGTAATGGAGCAGAGCGACGACTTGAAGAGCGTGCTTAAGAAGCTCAAAGAGGTTGAGGTTTTAATCAAAAATATTAAATAAAGATTTATGAAAACTATACACATTAACAACGACGATAATTACGCCACACCCCCAGAAATTTATAACAAACTAAATGAGGCTTTTGATTTTGATTTTGACCCTTGCCCCTATAACGAGGGAGTAATAAAGGTAGACGGTTTAAAAATAGAGTGGGGGGAAAGAAATTTTGTAAACCCCCCTTATTCGGATTTAAAATCTACAGGCTTTTTAAAATCTAGCTTTATAAAAAAAGGAATTACTGAAATGGCAAAAGGTAAACTCTCTGTATTTCTTATCCCAGTATCAACATCAACAAAACTATTTCACGAATACATAAAACCAAACGCGACAACTATTGATTTTTTAAAAGGTAGAATAAAGTTTGGTAAAATAGATAAAGAAGGCAATTTCTACATACCTTTAAATACTAAAGGTAAAACGCAAACGGGTACAAAAGACAGTATGATCGTAATTTTTGATGGGAGAAAAAAATGCTAAACGATCAAAAAATTAATATCGCAATAGGCAAGACGGCAAAGACGAAAGTATGGCAGAATAAGACTATGCTCTTTTCAGAATTTGCAAATAGGCTCAGAACCGTACACCACACGAACGAAACTTTAAAAGAGTTCTTACAGGCTACCAAAGAGGAACAAAGCCAAATAAAGGACGTAGGCGGGTACGTAGGCGGGTATTTGCGCCAAGGTAAAAGAAGCCCCGAAAATGTAGGACACCGCCAAGTCGCAACGCTCGATATCGACTTTGCACACCTCGACTTTTGGGACGACTTTACGATGCAATTCGATTGCACGGCTATTTTACACGGAACGCACAAGCATAGCGAGTTATCGCCCCGGTACCGATTAGTACTCCCGTTATCTCGAGAATGTACCCCGGACGAGTACGTGGCGGTTACGAGACAGATCGCTGGGCTTTTAGGGATCGATTTATTTGATAACACTACTTTCGAGACTAATAGGCTTATGTTCTGGCCCTCGACGCCAAAAGACCAAGAGTATTATTACCGGGAACAAGTGGGGCCTTGGGTAGACGTGGACGAAATACTGGCTTCATACATCGATTGGAAAGATACGAGCCTTTGGCCTACAGCCGACAAAGTTATTCGATCGATAGGCGAACAAGCAAAGAAGCAAGAAGACCCCGAAGTTAAGAAAGGGATTGTCGGAGCGTTTTGTCGTACTTACACAATTACCGAAGCAATAGCCACGTTCTTAGAAGAGCAGTATATCCCGACCGACAAAGACGACCGCTACACGTACACCAAGGGGAGCACCGCAGCGGGGCTCTTAGTCTACGAAGACAAATTCGCATACAGCCACCACGGTACCGACCCCGCCGGAGGTAAAACTTCAAACGCTTTCGATCTCGTGCGTTTACATTTGTTCGGGCACTTGGACGGGGAAAGCTACAGCGCACAAAAACCGAAGAGTTACGTAGCTATGGAGGAGTTAGCCCGACAGGACGCTGAGGTTAAAAAGACCATAGCGAGTGAAAGCTTAGCCAATGCAAAATATGATTTTGCCGAAGACCTAGAAGCGGGAGAGCTTACCGATTTTGCGGACGCTGAGGCGGACTGTATTGAATGGATGGGCGAACTTGAAGCCGACAGCAAAGGAAAATATTTGTCGAGTGCTACGAATATAAATACTATTCTAGCGAATGACCACAGGTTAAAAGCCACGTTCAAACAAAACGACTTCGACGGTAAACGTTATGTATTTCGCTCTTTGCCTTGGCGTAAGATCACAACCCCCCAACCGATTAAGGACGTCGATTACGCTGGAATACGTAATTACATCGAGAGCATTTACGGGATTACGGGAGTAATGAAAATAGAAGACAGTATCTCGCTAGAGTTTGAAAAGCAAAGTTTCCACCCGATTAAAGACTATTTACGGGCGTTGAAGTGGGACGGAGTTAGCAGAGTAGACAATTTACTTATCGACTATTTCGGGGCAGATAATAACGTTTACAGCCGTGAAGCGATACGCAAAACTTTATGCGCCGCAGTCGCTCGAGTTTTTAACCCGGGTTGTAAATTTGACTTAGTACTCGTTTTGGTTTCGGACCAAGGGGCGTACAAGTCAACTTTTATAAAGACGCTGGGGCAAGAGTGGTATTCCGATAGCTTTATGACGGTACACGGCAAAGAGGCTTTCGAGCAAATACAAGGCGTTTGGCTTATGGAAATGGCAGAGCTTGCGGGATTACGTAAAGCCGACGTCGAAGCGGTAAAGCACTTTATTACAAAGCAAGAGGACTCTTTTCGCGCTGCATACGGGCGGGTAACCATGAACCACAAACGCCAATGTGTATTTTTTGCCACGACCAACAAAAGAGACTTCTTAAACGACCCCTCGGGTAATAGGCGTTTTAATCCTATAGCGGTCCGTTCGGAGCATATAAAGAAACATGTAGTTAAGGACTTACCGAGCGACGTCGATCAAATTTGGGCGGAGGCTATGCACCTTTATAAAGCGGGCGAAAATTTATATCTTAGCAAAGAAGCGGACCAACTGGCCAAGAAGGAACAAACTAGGCACTCTGAAACCGACGAGCGAACGGGGCTCGTAGAGAGTTACCTCGATGCAAAACTGCCAGATAATTGGACGAGCAAAGATATATTTGAGCGTCGCCAATATTTAGAGAGTGAGAAGCCCGCAGAGGGCAACGCTAAGCAATACGTTTGCACCGCTGAAATTTGGTGCGAGTGCTTCGGGAAAGCTAAAGAGGACATGACCAAATATAACACCCGGGAGCTAAACGATATACTTAAAAGTCTTGAAGGCTGGGAACACCACACAACAACAAAAAACTTCGGACTTTATGGAAAACAAAAATACTACTCGAGAAAGAGCCTTTAGCGCCTTTGAAATTGCGGAAATGATGGGTATATCTTACTCGGCAGTTCAAAACCGCTTAACCCGAATTAGTGCCCAACCGATTAAAACTAAAAAAGTATTAGATAAATATTCAGATAGTGATTTAGATAAGTTAAAAATACCTCACTATAAAAGATTTAGCACTGAAACTTTTGAAATTTACGAATCAAAAATAAATAATCAATGACACCAAGAGAGCAAGAATTTGAGAGCGTTATAGTAAACACGCTCGAGCACTTAAAAGAGCTTTTAGCAGTTAAGGGTAAAGAGTACCGACGCAATAACAACCCTTACCACAACTTCGAGAGAGGCGCAGAAATGACGGACTTAACCAGAGAAGAGGTCCTTCAAGGCTTTTTGCGCAAGCACCTTATAAGCGTTGAGGACATGCGGAACGATAGTAAAAACGGCGGGCACCAAAGCGTTGAAAAGATTAATGAAAAGTACAACGACATACTTGTTTACTTCTTAATCGAAAAGGCTATGATGCTCGAAAATGCAAAATTAGTGTTATTAAACCCAAAAGAAAAACGAAAGTTATTTAACTGGGGCGACCCCTCTAAATTACCCGGATTAAGTAACAACGAAATTTTGAGAGAAAGCGCTAGACTTAATTTAGCAGAGCTGAACAAAACTAATGTTTTTAACCGAAATGATTAATATCGAAAGCGAAAAAGTACTCGAAAGCTATTTAGTCGCCGAGATTAAAAAGGTAGGCGGTTGGGCGATTAAGTTGCTCTCGGGATTAGTCACAGGACTACCCGACCGCCTTATATTATTACCCGGGGGCGTGGTTGCTTTTATCGAAGTGAAGACAACCGGTAAAAAAGCGAGTGTACGTCAATTGTGGGTGCACGATAAATTGAAGGCTTTAGGCTTTCGAGTTGAGCTCTTGGATAGCAAAGAGGGAATTAATAATTTTATAAATAGTTTGAAATGATTAATAAAGTACATTTGGGCGACTGCTTAGAACTAATGAAAGACATACCCGTCGGTAGTATTGATATGATACTTTGCGATTTGCCGTACGGTACGACAGCGTGCAAATGGGACGTTATTATTCCTTTTGCTAAACTTTGGGAACAGTACGAACGTATTATAAAAGATAACGGGGCTATAGTTTTAACCGCTTCCCAACCTTTTACAAGTGCCTTAGTAATGAGTAACCCTAAAATTTTTAAATACTCGTGGGTGTGGGAAAAAAACAAAGCTTCAAATATTTTTATGTCAAAATACGCCCCGATGAAAAAACACGAAGATGTTTGCGTATTTTATAAAAACAAACCCTTTTTCAGTCCTATAAAGGTCCCCCGTTCTGAAAGTGGGCGGAGTAGGGCAGAGTATTTACATAATCCGTCTAATACTGGGAAAAGGGAATTTATTAAGGGTTTTAAACAAACCGAAAGCATAAAATATGACGAGGATCTTAAAAATCCCGAAAGTATAATATATTTTAATAATGAAGTAGGCCTACACCCCACCCAAAAGCCCGTAGCCTTATTCGAGTATTTAATAAAAACCTACACCAACGAAGGCGATACCGTTTTAGATAATTGTGCGGGAAGTGGAACAACGGGCGAAGCGTGCATAAACACAAATAGAAATTATATCCTAATGGAGAAAGAGCAAAAATACTTTGATATTATTAACGACAGATTAATGTTTTTATAATTATGCTAAACGAAACCAACTTACACGGCTACCAACACACGGGAGTCGATCATATAATAGACAACACACACTCCGCTCTCTTACTCGAAATGGGTTTAGGCAAAACGACCACGACGCTCACGGCTATTAACCGATTAATTTACGACAACCTAGACATAAGCAAGGTGCTCGTTATTGCGCCCCGCAGAGTAGCGGAGAGCGTATGGGCGCAAGAGGTTGAGAAGTGGGACCATTTAAAGCACTTAAAAGTATCGAAGGTAATAGGCGACGTCAAGAAGCGAAAAGCAGCCTTAGCCGCTAAAGCAGACATATACACCCTAGGGCGTGACAACGTGGCTTGGCTTTGTGGTTTATATGGTGGGGGTATGCTGCCCTTTGACATGCTCGTGATTGACGAAAGTAGTTCGTTTAAAAATCATGCAGCAATGAGGTTCAAAGCCTTGAAGCGGGTGCAGCCGTCGTTTAGTCGCGTCGTGCTTCTAACAGGTACGCCCGCCCCGAATAGTTTAATTGATCTTTGGGCCCAAATATACCTACTCGATAGGGGGAAACGTTTAGGGCAAACGATTACTTTCTACCGAGATAACTATTTTCGTAAAAGCTACAACGGTTTCGGCTACGACCCGCAGATCGACTCCGACGAGCGCATACACGAAAAAATAAAAGATATTTGTATCTCTATGAAGTCCGAAGACTATCTCGACCTCCCGGAGCGAATAGATAACTTTATAGCTATAGAGTTCCCGAGCGACGTTAAGAAGCGCTACGAGATTTTCGAGCGTGACATGGTACTCGAAATGTTTGAAGACGTTGAAGAGATTACGGCCATGAACGCCGCGGGTTTATCGAATAAACTTCTACAGTTTGCGGGCGGGGCGGTTTACGACTCAGAGAAAAACTGGCACGAGGTCCACGACTTGAAGCTCGACGCTACAGAGGATATAATCGAGAGCGCCAACGGGCAACCCGTTTTAATCGCTTACACGTACAAGCACGAACTCGAGAGGCTTTTGGTTCGATTAAAAAAGTACAAACCCGTGAAGCTAACCACGGACGCCGACATACTAAAGTGGAACAAAGGCGAAATTCAAGTAATGCTTGCACACCCAGCAAGCGCGGGACACGGATTGAACTTGCAAGCTGGGGGGTCGATAGTATTATGGTTTTCGCTTAACTGGTCCTTGGAGCTTTACCAGCAGTTCAACGCTCGACTTCACCGCCAAGGGCAAACCAAGAGCGTAGTTATTAATCACTTGATCGCACAAGGTACGGAAGACGAAACCGTGGTCCGCACGCTAGACGGGAAGCGAGACACGCAAGAGCTTTTAATGCAAGCCGTAAAAGCTAAGATTGAGAAATATTTAAAATAAACATATAAATATTTTTTATATTGTAAAAAGTTATATACCTTTGAAATCTAATTTAAAACACAAACAAAATGGAATTTACTGAGCAAGAATCTGAAAGATTAATAACGGAGGCTAAAAAAAGCAAAGAAGTTGATAAGGTTTTAAGAGATTTATTCCCCTCCGTTTTTCGGGAGAATGATAAATTTATAAATATAGGTGTCGCCTTAAAAAGGAAAAGCCACCCTAACTGTGTGTACGCTATATTTAAACAGTTTGGCAAAGTGGTTTTACTCAACATTACACACAGCACTTTTTGGGAGGGGTCGGAGAGTTTAGAGATTGGAGGGCTTTTTGATAGAGAGGCGACCTCTCTCACTTTAAAAGAATTTAGGTTACTGACAGGAAACAGGCACGACCAATTTACTGTAATAGAATAGCATATGATACTATTTAAATTAAGTTATTGGTTCCGCTACGGGGTAGACGAGAAAGACACCGAGATTATTGACATTTGGGCGAGAAGCCTTCAAGAGGCAAAGCAAATATTAAAAGACATCGAGCCAACGGCTTACGACATTAATCAAATAAATTAAACATCATGGATTTAATTACATTTTTTACACCAAAGAAAAAAAGCCGCTTAGAATTGATCGACCAAGAGGCAAATAACATCGTTGACAATTTAATGTTAAGCGGGTTCGATTTCGACGAAATAGCCACGATTATTTCGTACGTAAAGCAAGAAGCGATCTTACGAATAGAGTCCCGAAATAGGGAGCTTATAGAGCGGTCCGAAGTTGCTGAGCTCGCAATAAGCGTTTTAAAAAATAACGTATGAAAGCGGGGTTTATAATAAAGAGCCTTGTAAACGATTGGGATCTCTTTATAGCTGTATGCAATTACGGTGCTACAAATAAGGTTTCAAATTACGGCTTTGAAACTGAGCAAGAGGCAAAAGCCAATCGAGACGAGTCCGACGTCGGTCTCTGGCGCATAAAACGAAAGGAAACAATAAAATAAAAGTAAACAATCATTGTTCCCTCACGAGCCCAAATAAACAAAGGGCTTAACGTGAAAGTAAACAAAGTAAACAATACAAAGCCCAAACTTATATTTGGGCTTTTTGCATTTTTGGACGCAAACCAAATAAAAGTAACTCGAAAAAGTAAAAACAGCCCTTGCCCGTACAATCCTACAAACCAGAGAAAAAAGGCAACAAGAGCAACAATAAAACACTATCATTGTTTACGCGTTCAGACCAATGAAATCGCGGAGTAAGGCGCCAAAGTAAACAATAAACTAATATTATTATATAAATATATAATAATATTATTAAGGTATATATAACGCGCACGTATAATATTATATATTTAATCCCGGGGGGATTTTAAGTTACTTGTGTTTATTGTTTTATTGTTTCCTTTTTAGGTTAAACCCGTGCTACCATTGGGTTGACGAGGGAAACAATAGTTTTTTATTGTTCTTTGAGTATTTTGAAATAAAGTTAGTTTGTTGATTTGCAGTTAGTTAAGAAGCAACTAAATAAAAAGCATTGTTTCTTTGCTCGATTACTAAATTAATTTTGTACGTTTGCGTTATGGCTGCACCCAAGGTAAATATCGAAAACGCAATAAACGAAATACTCGCCGATCTCGATTTTGGGATTGAACGGGCTGAGTGTCTTTCGAAATTCGTCGTTAAGTGGCAAGTGTCGACTCGAACGTTCGACCGATATTGGTCTGAAGCCCTCTCTCGCTTCAATGCGTTGAACGTAAGAGCTCAAAACGCTTTAGACGAGGTTTACATCGCTGGAAAAAAAGAAGCCCTTAAAAAGGCTATTTTAACTAAGCATGAGCGTATGGAACTTTTAACCAAATTGGCAACGGGCGAAATACCAACGTGGCGCGAAGTGATAACCGAGCACGGAATCCAAAAGCTCGAATACTATTCGGGCGCCGAGGCAAAAGCAGCAATAGCCGAAATAAACAAAATGGACGGCGAGTACGCCCCGATCCGTAAAGACATTACGAGTCTAGGCGAAAAAATAAACATTAGCTTCGAGGACTAGATGGAAATCGTAATTAAACGCCCGAACCTTACGAGCTACCAAAAAGATTTCCTTTACAACGATAGCCGCTTTACGATCACTGAGGCGAGTACCAAAGTCGGTAAAACCTTCTCACACATTTGGTGGCTTTTCGAACAAGCGCACGCCTCGTGGAACAAAGAAAACTATAACCATTGGTGGGTCGCCCCGGTTTACTCACAAGCTAAAATCGCTTTTAACCGCATGAAGGCGAAAGTTTCGAGAATTGACGGCTATAAAATTAATGAGTCAAATTTAATTATCACAACGCCAATAGGCACCCATATTTATTTCAAGTCAGCAGAGAAACCCGATAACCTTTTTGGCGAAGACGTTTACTCGTGTGTATTTGACGAAGCACCACGCGCCAGAGTCGAAGCTTTTTACGCTTTACGATCGACGTTAACAGCCACGAAAGGTAAATTAAAAATAATCGGGAACTTCGGGGGAGCCTCAAACTGGGTGCACCATTTGAAAGAAAAGGCTTTGACCGATCCAGAGTATGCTTATTTCAAAATAACGGCGTGGGACGCAGTAAAAGAGGGTATTTTGGACCGTGAAGAGGTACTACAAGCACAAAGAGATTTGCCCGCAAAGGTTTTCAATCAATTATATCTCGCTGAGGTTACAGACACCGAAGACCAAATTTACAGTTATGAGGTTATTTGCAATTTATTTACGAACTCTTTTGTTCAAAAAACCCCAAAGCGTTTTATGAGTTGTGATATTGCTTATCTCGGTTCCGACTTATTTGTGATTACGATCTGGGCGGGATTAGTTATCGAGAAAGTAATAGCTATAGATAAAATTGATGAAACCGTAATCGGCAATAAATTAATACAATTAGCCGAGCAATATAAAATCCCTTATTCGAATATTATTTACGATGCTGACGGCTTAAGACGCTTTACGGCCCAGAGCCTTAAGAAGCTCACAGCCTCAAAACCTTTCACGAACAACGCAAACCCCCGAAAAGATAAAAACTTCGGTAACCTCAAAGCCGAGTGCGCTTTTAAGCTCCGGGAACTACTCAACAACGACGAAATACTTTGCGAGGACCACGAATTTAGAAAGCAAATAGTCGCAGAGCTCGAGAGCATACGCCTAGCCGAACCCGATCCAGAGGGTAAAATACGCCTCGAAAAGAAGAGTAAGCATAAAGAGCGCACCGGGAAGTCTCCCGATTTTTTCGATAGCTTATTAATGCGCTGCTATTTTGAAATAAAGCCCGCGGGTGGGTGGGGTTAATATAATTTATAAAAAAATGGATAACAACGAAAATATAATCTTAGACAACGAAGACTTTTATTGCAAAAACCTTGTAATCGGGATTACAATCGATGACATAATGGCAGAGGTTAACGCCTTCGACTGGATCGAGCTAAAACAAAAACCTATCGAAACGGTTTTCGAAGACTTCAAAAAGCGCTTAGATTTCAAAAACCCCAAAAGTATATATTTTTCAATTCGAGAAAAAGCTTTCGCTTACAAGTTTGAAAGGGCGATAGTGAACTTAAGTACCTTAGTAAACGAGGTTAATAGCTCTTACAATATTCCGAGTAAAGGGGGTATTAGTAACGACCTACTACAGCAATACTACTACGTCAAATACTGGGCAGATAAAAAGCAAATAGCCGTCGACTATAACGAAGTTGATTACAATAAAAGAAAACTATTTAACTTTTATACAATACTTTTCGATATATTTGCGGTTAAGTTAGAAAATTTCAATATCTTTAACTCTCAAAAATTAAAATAGCTATGTTAAAAAGAACTTTTAATATTTTTTTAGTTAAAATGTTTATTCAGATAGGCGTCAATGTTATAGGCTTACCCGAAATAAAAGAGCTCTATTTTTACGGGGCGAACAAAGAACGAAACGTAAAACAAAGATATTCTTATTAAATGATCTTAAAACCAATAGACCAACTTTTCACGTGCGTAGTAGCCACAACCCCCGACGAGGTGCTGGCTAATATATTCACGTTCAACAATTTGCTTTACGTAGAGACCGATCTAGCGGGGTCGCAATTACAACCAAGAGACGGCTTATACTTCGGGGTTAATAGAGTATTAGCTTACGGACCCGTAGCGAATAACTCCCGGAACCGATACGCTCAAATGAATTATGACTGCATGCTTACGATCGCCACGCCTTCGGACGCTCGGCAAGAAGTTGAGACCGTCGATACAATCCCGGGCCAATTTGATGAGATAACAAAAGAGCTTTTAACGCTTGCTTTCATTAATACTTTCAAGAGCTATTTTACTTGTTGTGATTATTTGGTCGAAGCAATACGCTGCCGCCCCGTGTGGAACGTTAATACAATGATGCCAGCGACGAACTACACAGGCGTAGAAATTAATTTCACAGTAACAATTTAGGAACTATGCGAAAAGAAGACTTTAAATTTATAGCTTTGCTTTTTTTAATTCAAATAGTTGCAGCGATTATAGGTAATTTAATCGCTGCAACTATTTAATAAAATGACAATCGACGAAGCCGTACAAAGCACAATAATCGACAAGCTAAAGAAAAGTATAATCGATAACGACATGGTGGCGACACGGGCTTTATTGAACTCCGTACGCTTTGAGAAAAAAGAAATATTCGAGCAAATAACAATTAATATTTATGCGCTCGATTACATAATAGGCTTGAACGACGGTATCGCACCAGACGAAAAGCCGTACCCCGATATTGAAGAGATTAAAACGTGGCTCGCTGCAAAAGGTTTAGACCTTAATCCGTATGCGGTCCGTAACTCGATAATCGCAAACGGTACAACGTGGTTTCGTCAAGGGGGTTCAAACATAGTAACTGATTCAATAAACGTTGAAAGTTTTAACCGAGTGGTCGAATTAGCGACACCAGACTTAAAAAATAAAATAAAAAAGCAATGGCTATCACTTTTCAAAAACATCCGTTAAAATTTTTCAACGTTAATGAACCCGCGATATTTGAATTTATCTCGAGCTCCGATCTGGGGGTAAACCCTAACGACCTCGTGGCCGACTTAGAAATGAAGTCTTTGTACACGCAAAGGCGTTACACGATCAAAAACATTTTACCCAAATACCAAACGGGCGTATTTCGCATTGATGTATCGGGGTATTTAAAAGCCTTACTTATCGATAATTTCGGCTTTGACTTCAATAGCTCGAATAAACAATACTCGATTGAAAAGTTTAGCATAGGGGTATCGGTTCGGGCAGAGAATAGCGCCGACATATTCGCGGACGAGTTCGTTTTTGATAGTGGTTATATTTTCGATACTTCTTTTATTTTTGCTGAACAAACCCCGAGCGATACCGAGATCGACGCGGCGGGCTTTTATCCGACTTTAGGAATTAGCCAAGTGAGCGAAGCCGTTAAAATTCAAAAAGATATTACCAAAATAAACCACGTAAGCCCAAAATATATCGAGTTTGCACAAGGTTTTACAAATACAATATCTTTGTTCGTTGGAGCTCTTTCGGTAGCTCCCGCAAAAGTAGTTACCGTCGACGGAGTTAATACAACGATCCCTATTATTACCGGAGTCGCTACAGCCCCGATAAGCGACGCGCAAATAGCCAAAATGGTTTTGCCTACCCTTATAACGACCTCGCTAAACAACCCACTTATACCCGTTTACGGTATCGCTTATAAAAGTGAGGACTGCGAGCAAACGCTTCAATTTAGATACTTTACAAGCTACGGGGGTTACTGCTATTTTTTCACGCAAAAAGAAGCCGAGACAGGAAACAGAGGTAAGACGGATTTTATAAATAATAACTTCTATAACCAGCAAGAGGGGCAAAGTTCCAAAATACAAAGAGAGGGTAAATTTACTCAGCAAATGAGCCTTTCGGGCGTTAAGCAAATTGAATTAAAAGAAACCTTTTTGGAACTTTTGAGATCTCCGAAAATAGAAGTACTTTTACCAAGCGGTTACAGAGAGTGTGAAATATCGGGGAGTATGAATTTAAGAAAGTTTGACTTCGAATATACGCTTACTGTAAACGTTTCAAATGAAAACGGGATTTCGTTATGATAGAAATATTCAGAAAAGGCTTTCGCCTCGATTTAGACCCTAGCCAGACGGTAACGTTTAAAAAGTCTCAAAACTTAAACGGTATTCAGTCCCGCTATGCCTATTCAAATACGATCCCTTTAGAGAAGACAAGCAATAACAAAAAGCTTTTAGAATTGTTCGACTTGCCTACGAGCAAAGTAGGCAGCTTAATGAACGGCTACGAGGTCGATGTGGTCCTTAACGGCTCGATCCAATTACGTAATCAAACACTAAAAATTCAAAAAGAGTCCCGCGAAAAAATAGATACTTATTTGCTTTACACCGATAACGCTCTTGTGGTAAAACTAAAAGCGCAATTTATTAACGCGGTCGCTGCGGGGTTTTTATATAAAAAAAATGTAGAAGACTTCTTTGGCAAAAGCGCGGGCGTTACTTCTCGCTCGGGTTTTGTTGAAACCCAAGAGAATAGCGGGCTATATGTACTCGAGGAAATGCCTCTCTTAATCCAGCTACAGGACCTTATACGCTTAATATTTACACAAAATAACTACACCGTTTATGGCGACTTCTTTGTGGCTAATAACGATATAAGTGAGTACTATGTAGCTCCGAACAAAGGAGTATATCAAATATATTCGACTGGGGCGGGATTTACGCCCACCTTTGACACTACGCTCAGCTCTTTTGAGTTCTTAAGTCAAACGCTTGCTTTTTTTAATTGCTACGCCGACGTAGACGACACATACAAAACTGTAGTTATTAACAAGTGGACCAATATCGACCAATATAAAAATAACTATTTGGACTATTCGAAATACTTTGTTGATTATAACGATTATACTTTTCAAAGTAAACTCGCAAAAAGAAACGAATTGACGTACTCCGATTCTGGGACTACCTTTAATTCCTTTTTTGCAAATAATTTATCGAGCGAAGAGAAAGCGACTTACTTAGCGAGCGCCTTCGGAGCGGGTAGCTTGCAAACTTTTGACGACACGGAGCTTCAAGAAGGGGGGACAATCCCGCTAAGATCAAACGGGGACGTAGGCGAAACCTCGGCGGTGCGAATATTTAAAATAAGCCCTACTCAAATAACTTTAAAGCTTTACGCAAACGGCGTCGGTTTTTTTGCGTTGAACAATAAAGCCGTACCCGTTAGCATGCTAGAAGTTTATAACTCTTTCCACAAAGATTATACGGACTTCATACTTACGCCGCTCGTAACGAATTTGAAATTTAAGTACGATACAATTCTGGCGGCGACTTTCTCGCTTACAAGAGTCTTTTTTGTTGAGCAATTAAGTAGCTACTGGATCCCGCTCGAGATAAACTTCTCAACAAAACAAGAAGAGATTAGTATAAAAGCGATGCTCGTTAAAAAACGTAAAGTTGTAAGCCCGGTGCTTAACAATTTTAATTCGATACTTTTAGACTTTAGAGAAAAGGCGGTATTCTCGCTCGATCTTTTAAAAGCAATGTACCCGATGCCGCCGAACCAGTACCCGTGGGACGTAGTAATATTTAAGCGCTACGATCAAAATATAAATTCGTTATTTGTAAATGACGTACTGATTTCCGCAGCGAGTTTACCCCAAGCTTTTACGATCGCCTCGCTTGTAAGTATTAAACTTGAAGCGAACAAAGTAGGCGACACGCAGCCCGATTTAAATACGGACTCTTTATATTTACAAGCTATTGACAGCAACGGGGGCGTATCAAATGAGGCTTATATAAATATCAAACACACAGGAGCGGCGAGCTACGAAAGTAATTTCGAACAAACTTCGCCTATTAATTACGTAAGAAACGACTTTGACATAGGCGTGTGGCGTATAATGCCTCTTAATTACGTGGTGGGGGCAAAGCCAAACTTAAATAATACTATAACGTCCGTGGTCCAAATTAGCGCCGTAAACGTACCTACCTCCGATTATGATCTAATTCGACTTACTGAAAGTTACCCAAATATCGAAATTAATATAGCGCCTTTTTCTTTATTTTTAAGGACCGCAAACAGAGGTATCGGAAGGGCAAGAGCAAAAGCGACTTTAATTTTAACCGACGGAGTTAGCGACTTTCAACTTTACGAGGTTAATAGTTTAAACGAGAGCGCGACGACTTTTAATATACCGGCGTTGAAATATAACTTTACTAATTTACCAAATGGGGGGCTTATAAGGCTTTATATATATTATACTTTTGATAATGTAAGGGGTTTAAACTCCGGGAGCATGGACGTAGAAACCACAGTAAGCAATTTTAAATGTAAAATAACAACAAGTAAAAAAATAGTATAATGGCCGAGGAAATTATAATAGGAAAGTTAATAATTGATTCAAGTGACCTCGAGAGCTCTATGGCTTCGAGTAAAAAGTCAATTATAGATTTAGAGAACGAGCAAAAGAAGCTTAAAAAAGAGACCGAAGGGCTAAGCACAGCAAACGAGCAGCAACTTCAAAGCTTTATAGCTAATGAAAACGAATTAAAAAAGCTTAAAGCCGAATACTCAGCAAACCAAAAAAGCGTTTTAGATTTAACCAAAGCTCAAACGGGCCTCGATACGGCGCTCTCTCAACAAAATAAAACCCAAGCCCAAGCGACCGCCAACACAAAAGAGTTAATCGCTGCAAGGCGCTTAATTGATAGCACAACGACCGAAGGGGCGAAAGCTATCGCCGACATTAATACTAAAATCGACGCCAATAATAAGCTTGTCGCCGACAACGGAAGCCAGCAAGAGAAAGCGGCGACTATTACGGGCAACTATAGGCAAAAAATATTCGAGCTAGGCTCGTCTTTTGGTGGGGCTTCGGGGCAAGCTATAGGCTTCGTCCAACAAGGTAGAGAGATTATAAGCTCTTTGAGTGGGGTTAACGACCTTGTGACTAATTCGGTTAAAAATATAATCGGTTTCGGTAACGCTTCGAATATTTCGGCCCGCTCCGCGGCTACTCTAGCGAGTTCCCAGACAGCCGTAGGGGTGGCGACCGAAGTAGCTGCAACCGGAACAAACACCGCCACGAGATCAACGCTACTTTTAAACGCAGCTTTGGGAACTTTGCTCTTACCTATAACCGCCGTAATTGCGGCGATCGTTATTATCGTGGCGGTTTTTAGCCAATTTCAGCCCGTAGTCGATAAGGTAGAACAAGCTTTTGCGGCTCTTCAAGCGGTTTTTAACGTAATTAAAAACACTATTCTAGCTTTAGTTACTGGCGCAAAGTCCTTGAAAGAGGCGTTTAGCGGACTAGGGGGCGAGATGGCGGGAGCGGCAAAAGAAGCGGCCAATTTGAAAAAAGCACAACAAGACCTCGAGGACGTAATGAAATCCCAAGAAGTGACGACGGCCCGAAATAGAGCCGAGATAAATAAGCTAAATGTAGCTTTAAAAAATAGAACGCTTACCGAGCAAGAGCGCCTTAAAATATCCGATCAAATTATACAAAAAGAAGAGGCAGACTTTAAACAAAGAAAAACAATAGTAGACGAGGAGGTGCGCCAAGCGAGAAAAGCTATTGAAATAAAAGCGGGCTTTAAAAACGCCGAAGTAAAACTTTTAAAAGAAACGGGGGACGCCACCAAGCAATTAGCTGAGAGCCGAGGAGGGAACTACGACGCGGAATTTGACGCTTTGAACAAAGCGCGTATAAAAGCAATCGCCCTCGAGGACGAGAGCACCGTAAACTTAGAAAAGCAATACAGCCGAAGAGATAAGTTATCCGATGACGCAAAAGCCAAAGAGGACAAACGGACCGCCGACGCACAAGCCAAGAGAGAGAAAGGCGCGCAAGCGTCACTTAAAAATTCTCAGAACGAAATAGAGATTTTAAAAGCACAAGGCCAAGCGCAAAACCTCGACGCCTCGCAACGAATAGCCTTAGCGCAAAAAGTATTTGACCTCGAAAATAGTTTAGCTCAAAGGAGCTTATCGGGTTCGGAGTTAACCAAAGCGCAAATAACAGCGAGACAAACGCTATCGAGCGCAATACTCGAGATTACAGACGAGCAAATAAGCAAAGAGGCTGACGCTCAAAAAAGAAGCGTAGAACAAACTAAAGCTATAAACGCCGAGCTATACGATAGCCAATCGCAAAGCGCAAACGATCTCGCCAAAGCGCAATTATTACTTTTAAATAAAAAGGTACTGAGCGAGAGAGATTACGCAAACGAGGTCGTTAGAATTAATCAAATTAAAAATGAAACGCTTACAACGATCCAAACTAATTTCGATGCCGCCGAGACCGTAAGGCGTGAAACCGAAATAGCAAACGCAAAAATTCTGGACGACTTGCAATTTCAAATACGCCTACAAGATATTACGGACCGCGACGCCACAGAGCAAGAAATAAAATTAGCTTTATTAACAGCTAATTACGACCAAGAGCTTACTCTTCTTAACGAAAGTTTGGCGAGTAAGAAAATAAGCGAAGACGCCTATAGGCTTACCAAGGAATTAGCAGACAAAAAGTACGCAAGCGCTACGACGTCAATCGATAAGCAGCTAAACACGCAAAAGCGAAAAGAAACCGAAAGGACTGTAGCCAATGGCTTAGCGGCAGCGGGCGAACTATTCGAGGGCAGTAAAGCCGTAGCGGTCGCCTCAGCTCTTTTTAATACTTACCAAGGTATAACGGCGGAGCTTTCAACTAAAGCCGCTACGCCTTACGAGATAGGTCTCAAAGTGGCAAACGTGGCCTTTGTCGCAGCAGCGGGTTTCGCAGCGGTTAAGAATATTTTAAAAACGAATAAGGGTAGCAACTCGGTAGAGAGTGGCGGAGCGGGCGGAGCTTCGGGCGGGCGGTCTCAAACGACCTCCGGGGCGGGCTCTTTTGTCAATAACGCACAAACGGAAACGGTAGCACGTGCGAGCGACACCCCTCAACAATCAAATACAATAGTAACGCCGCCCGTATTAATTTTAGAGCAATTAAACGAGGCCAATAATAATTTAAATGTAAAGCTTGCAAGCGGTTAAAAAGTTTTGTATGTTTACAATCTTCTATTTTATTAATCTTATTTCATGGTTTTTTGGATTTTGTTAAAACCCGCTTTTAATCGAGCGGGTTTTTTTATACTCAAAATATACCTATAACTTTTTACTATGCTTAAAATAAATTTGATAATTAAATACTATTATTGATTTTAATTATATATATTTGCTTTATGATAGATTTTATCAAAGCATTGACAAAGAGCATAAACGGCAAACACACAACCGAGTCAAAAAGGCGTGCAGATATTTGCGCAAAATGCCCTTTGAAGGAAAAACGTTTTTACGCTTCTCTTGTTAATGCTGAGATAATTGACGTTCAAGGCTATGTATGCACCCTTTGTGCGTGCCCCATAGCTACAAAAGTATTTGCAACTGAACCCGAAAACATTTGTACCGAATGGTCGAAATAAACGTAATAGGCAGCTTCAACGCGGAGCTAGAGAGAAAATTTAATACAGACGTAAAAGCCGTAAAGCCTAACGACAAACTGCTTATAAATATAACCTCACATGGCGGAGACGTCGAGGTCTTAAAGCGCATGACTTCGACAATCGTAGCTTTAAAAAACAAAGGCGTTGAGGTTATTACCTTCGTGCCAGACTACGCCGAAAGCGCGGGCTTCTTTTTGTTTCTTTTAGGAGACAATAGAGAGATCGCAGCAAAAGCAACGGTACACTATCACGCCCCAAGAGTTAAGTTATCGCCCGACTTTGTGGGGACTAAAAACTCACTTATCGAAGTGCTTGGCGAAATAAGCGCTTACCAAGATTTCACAAACCAAATATTTAGAGCATCATGCGAGATAAGCGACGAGTTATTTTCTTTAATAGAAAATAGCGAGTTACCAATGAACCGAGGGCACCTTTTAACTTTAGGAATTATTAACTAATTTATATATTCAAATGAAAATCAAAAACGTTTTTTTGGCTTCGCTACTCTCAAAGATGGGGGTCGACGCAAAAGCGGAACTTGTAATAGATGACTCCAACGGGGTTACTTTGACATTTCCGGACATTTCGGATCATGCCGAAATAATTGAAGGGGTCGCAATCGACGCGCCAGACGGTACGTACGTAATTGCGCACAACGACGGGACAATGACTCTTGTAGTACTTGGGGGCTTGGTTCTTACTGCAAGTATGGACGCACCAGTACCGGCCGAAGCTGCCGCCTCTGAGCTAGAAGCTGAGACAATGGCAACTTTAGAGGCTATCGTGGGCGAAGTCGTAGCCTTGAAAGGTAGCTACACAAAAGTAGTTGCAGAATTAAAAGACTTAAAGGCTTCTTTGAAGCACGAAGTTGAAGTGCCAGCGGTGGCAGCAGCCGCAAAAGCAAAACAACCACAATTTAAAATTCTAGGATAATGGCTTTAATTAATGAAGTTTGTATCCCTAAAGGGAAGCTAGTAGACGGCGTAGTCGATCTATCTAGTATCGAGTTGGCTTTGGCCATGGACTCGGTAAAGTATAACACGACGCTACAGGCGGACGTGGATAGCGTATTTTTGGCCCCCGAGGTAATCGCTGACGCGGTCGCAATGGTTGGCTGTGTAATCGCTGAGTCTTGTGACTTACCCGAGGTAATGATCGCAGAGGAATATAATTTTATGGCGGGGTGTAAATTGTGTTTGAACGAGTTGACTTCTAACGAAAAGAAAGTTTTCGCAATGAGCAACAACAAACCGGAGCCGACGGCTAAATTATCGGAGCGTTACGAAAATCGTTTTATCCAAAATATTTTGAACACGACGCGCAAAATTAACTGGCTAGGTAATAAAGCTTACACGGCGGCCAATTTGGCAAACGCGGCGCTTTTACCGAACTACAAAAAAGCGGACGGTATTTGGACAAAGTTAGTTGCTTTAGTTCCAGACGCCCCTCACTACATGGGTACGGTTGCGACTAAAAACGCTTTGACAACTAAAGCAGCTCAGACAACGTGGACGGGCGCTGAGGTTTTGGCAGTTATTGACGGAATGAGAGCTTTACAGTCTCAAACTATGCAGTTAGTAGTTGACTCTCAAAAATTCGTTTGGTTAACCGTTGAAATGTACGACGCTTTAATCTATGCAATGAAAAGCGAAAGCTTCTCTTTGTGTTGTGTTGGTGCTCTAGCTTCACAGGTTTCTGGTGGGAAAGAGATCGTTACAATCCAATACGGCGATTTGACTTTAATCAAATACGACGAGTTTAGCGCTGCGATTAGAGATTTAGCTTTAATCGGGACCGCTTGGAACTTACCAAATAGAGCCGTTTTAGCTCTTGGTATGCCTATCGTGAACTACATTGAAAGCGGAGTTTTCTCTGAGGACTTCAAAGCGACAACGGGAGCGTATGAGGCTTCTTACTCTTTGACAACTGCAATCGTGGAGCCTTACCCGGGCGACTTCTACGTGGTAGCTTATTAATTTTTAAAACAGAGCTAAATGGCAAATTGTTATAAACCAGCTGACGTCGCAAAAGGTTGCGATGCGGCAGACTTACAAGCCCTCTCCGGGGGGCTTTTAATTGACTTAGCAGCTTTTAAACCAACTAAAAGCGCTACGTTAAAATTCACACTTACGGATATTGATGTGATCGACCCAAATACGGGGCTCTTTCCGGTTGTTGGTTCAGATTTTTACCCAGTGAGAGTAGAGTGGGAAAAAAACGCGGTTAAACCAAACTACGAAGTTATTTCGAGTGAAGTTAAGAAAGATACTTACGCACAAATGGCGTCGGGTATCATAATCAACGACAGCGAAAGCAACGCGGGTAAAGAGACGACCATGGCGCTAGCGACTAGAAAATGGGTATTTGTTTACAGAGCCACAGGAGTCGCAAACGAAGCCGACGCTTACCACGTTTTAGGCTATAAAAACGGACTTCAATTTGTTGTCGAACCTACAAGTGACGAATTGGGAGGGCGCGTAAGCGGGTCCCTTAGAAGTCTAACAGGAGGCGGAGAGAGCAACCCTAACGGAATGAACCTTTTACTTACTACTGGGATCGTAGCGACTGAAACGCTATTTAATAACCGCTTTGGTACGGTTGTGATACCCCCAGCAGTTTAAACACTAAAGTCTTATGACTAAAGAAACTTTTAATTCCTTGCCCTTAGCGGCAAGGAATTTTATTCAAGCAAACGCGGGCTGCCTCTCTTGCGGAAACTCAGAGGCAAAACTAACAAGAGCGTACGCTCTTTACTTAAATTCTGAAAAAATGAATACATATACACTATTTGGCGGAGCCGTGAACTTTTCACAAGAAGGCGAAAGAGGTATCTTACGAGGTATTAAACCAGAGGACACCCCGGGGGAAATTAGAGAAAAGTTAAGAATTGCAAAAGCTATTCACGCCGTAAGCCCTCACTTATTTATGGCCTATGACGAAAAGGCTATGACTTCTTTAGCTGAAAGCTTACCCGCTGAGGAGGTTGTTGATTTAGATTTTAACGTGGCAAAAGCTTCGTACGATCAATTGAGAGCTTTTGTAGCTGACAACGGAATAGCCACAAAGGGAAACCCGAGCAAAAAAGATCTAATAAAAGCTATTGAAGCTTTAGCAACCGAAGAGGGAAACGAACTGTTATAAAAAAGTAACTATGTTTACAAGTATATTCAAAGTTGTAACGGGGCGTAAAAAAAGAAAATCCGTTGATACTAAAGGCTTTATGCAGTTGGGGCTCGACGGTAATTTTTTTAAAAGACTAGACGAGGCTTATTTAAATAGTCCTACGGCGACAATGTGCTTGTTAAAATTTAACGAGTATTGCGTACCGGGCGGGCTTTTAGATAAATATCAGTCTTTATGGAAAAAAATAGAAAACGATTATATCCGTTACGGATATTTCGTTTTACTGATTACCTACACCGTTGACGGAATTGTGGACGACGTTTTTTACCGAAACCCAAAAGATTTTTTACCAAAAGAAGAGGACGACAGCGCAAACGTTTCAATGTTTAAAAACCTTAAAACCGGCAAGTCTTATCCCGCTTTTAACAAAGACCCCGGCTTCGTGAAATCACAGTTTCCAAAAGACGGGGGGTATATGAAGTACACCGGGCAAATTTATATGTATAACGACTCTTCAATGCCTTTCAGAGTTACGCCTCTCTACTCGGTCCTTAAATGGATGGAAATTGAAGCCGACGCTTCTACCTACGTGGCTAAAGCCTCAGATAACGCAATGTTTGGAAATAATATTTTTGTCGTAAAGGCAAGCAGCGCGGACGAGAGCGACACGAGCCCCGAAGCTATAAAAGACCGTGAAGTACTTAGCGGGATAAAAGAAGCGCTCACAGAGTCGAAAGGCGTAGAAAATGCAGCTCAAAACATACTACTAGAGTGGAAAGGCGACACCGAAGACGTAACGAAATTAGTTACTAAAGTATCGATCTCGAATGACGTTAACGTGGACCTTCTTAACTCCGTCGACGACAAAGCTCAAAGCAAAATTTGCACGGCTTGTTATAACTTTCCAAAAATATTAATGTTTCAAAATGACGGGCTTTTTGGCGATAGCGGCGCCGCTATTCAAACAGCGACGGACTTGTGGGCTAAAAGCTGCCAACGAGAAGCTAACAATATACTCGACGCTTTTAAAACGATAGGAATTAAAATAACTACAGAAACAACCCCTATAAATGGCACTACAGACCCCAACTTTACAGGATCTTAAAGAGTTTTATCCCTCGTCTACGTCTCTCGGAAACGATAAAATAACAGAGGTGGCGAAATACGTAGAAAACCACGTTTTTTTGAAAATGTTTGGCTTTGAGGCGACTACTAAAATAATGGCGGGAACTATAGCAAACAGCGACAGCACCTTGTTTATAGGCTTTCAAAAGCTTTTTAATTTGTGCGTGGCCTACCAACAAGAGAAAGACCCTTTAATGAGTACGAACTTCGGTAGTAAAATAATATCACGCCCAAACGTAACCGATCCGAGCAATAACCAAAAAAGTATTACTTTAATTGACGTCGAGGGGACTATTTCGTACCACGTGCGAGAGGCTTATAGAGTACTGGGGTCGACAGATTGTAAAGGCGTGCCAACTTGGGGCGGTTACTTCTCTTATAAAGTAAGTAAAATATGATAGCTTTATATAACTTTGACAACGCAAATTTAAACGGAGACAAAGAGGCCGTTATAGTTCCGAATGTACCTACGCTTGTAAATAAGCTCAGCGCAAACGAGACGAATAATATACGGGATAAGATTAACGAGATCATAGCCCTCGCTAATCCCGTAATTAACCCGACCGCTTATTTAGAGCTGAGGTTAACGCTAAAAGGGCAAGGTAACACTTTAGGCACTTTGCAAGCGGGCGACAGAGTGACAGGCTTTGCAGACGCTTCAACGGTATGGGTAAACGCTATTTACAACGGGGGAGACCCAAACGACAGAAATAGTTATACCCCAGTATTTAGAGACAAGCCTGAGCCCGTACTATTTACAGCTACAGCCACAGGAACAAACCAAGTTTTTATATTACCTCTAGGCTTCAAAGCTGGATCGGTTTTAAAGTCAAAAGGGGAGCTTTTTAAGGGTTCCGAATGGTCCCAAACGGCGGACGCCTTAACAATAATAATTAACGCAAATACAGGAAATTCAATTTACGTAAAACCCGAATAACTATGAAAAATATACTTTTAATTCTATTAAGCTTTTTAGCTTTTAATGCGTACGCACAAGCGGAGTTCCCGGAGAGCGTACAACTTACAAACGTGTTAAGCACAACGGCCCCGTTTGTGAACGTTCAAACCTCTACAGGGATAGTGAACAAAATAAACAAAGCCGACCTTATCGAGTACTTAGAATTTGAGAGCGCGGTAAATTTACCAGTTACAGGCGTAGTAGGTAAATTATATTTGACTAAGGACAATAATTTATTGTACCGCTGGAATGGAACCGTTTACACTACAGTAACCGCAGACGTATCGGGTAAAGAAAACACTGCAAACAAACAAAATAGTTTAGTTGTTGATGGCACGGGAGTTAAGTTTACAACGGTTGACGCGGTTAATTCGGGATTAGCAACTAAACAAAACACTCTTACAAATCCAATTACAGGAACTTTAACTACAGGCACAATACCTTTGGCTACTGGATCAAATACTTTGGGGAATAGTGTTATAACTCAAAGTGCTGGCGGATTCATAGGTATTGGAACTACGACAGGGCTAACAAAATTTAACGTTATCGACGAAATTAATACTTATAACTCTTATTTTTCGGGAAGTGCAGTGCAACAGGGTTTAGCTTTAGGGGCTAATTCTAGCGGATTAGGTTTAATTCAAGGGTATAATAGAACTTTTACTGCCGTAAATAATATAGCCTTTCAAAAAGATGGCGGTAATCTATTGGTGGGAACTATAATTGATAATACTATTGACAGATTTCAAGTAAACGGAACAATCACAGCAACACCAGCAACCCTATCAAACCAAGTTGTTGTTAAGTCGCAGTTGGATACTAAACAAAACACAATCACAGGCACGGCAAATGTAATTTCTAAATTTGGAACAGGGGGGCTTGTAGTTAGTCAAATTTTTGATGATGGTAATAATGTTGGAATAGGAACAAATATACCATCTAGAAAATTATCAATAGCAGGAACAACAACAGCCTACCAATCTTACCAAACCGCCTCAAACATTATGACTGTAGGCTCGGATGGAACGGGTCAGTTTATAGTAGCCGATGACACCGCTGGAGTTTATAGATGGGTTTTAAAAGCAAATGGTAATACTATATTTGGAGCTACAGGTGACAATTTACAGGGTTTATTACAAGTAAACGGAAATATCACAGCAAGCTCTGCAACGCTATCAAATCAAGTTGTAGTTAAGTCGCAATTAGACGCTATTACAAATAACACAGCCTTAACAGGCGTACCAACAGCTCCAACAGCCACGGTAGGAACAAATACAACACAAGTTGCAACAACGGCTTTTGTGGCTACGACAGACGCGGGAAATGTAAAATTGACGGGTAATCAAACAATATCAGGAACAAAAACATTTGATAGTACTGCTACGGGGCAAACCTCTTTGGTACTTACAAATAGTGCTTCTACATTTACCAGCCCCACAATGAAGGTAAACCACCGTAATACTACAAATGCGGGGGCAACTGGAATTGATGTAGAAAGCACGTTCGGTGGAGTTAGTAACTTTGGTATTTCGGTTTCAACTAATTTAGGGACCGCCATAAGGTCGAGACAAGTAGGTTCTAGTACTGGAAATGGTATTGTTTCAGAGGGGCAAACAGGAGCGACTGGTTTTGTTTACGTAGGTCAAAGCAACGGTACAAATACCTATACCGTTACAAAAGAGGGCGCAGTAACTGGAACTTCATTTATAAACACTACAGCGCCAGCAACAAACGCATTATTAGCAAACGGAACTACAATAGGAATTGCAACTCAACTAAAAGACTTTTTTACAGATGTAAATAACGTAGGAATAACAGAAACAGATTTATACAATTATACAACCGTAGCAAATAGACTTAACACCACGGGCGAAAAGCTAGTAGCGGTTTATGGAGGTACTTTTAATGATGCTACGGCGAGCTCTCAACTTAAAATATACTACCAAGGGCTTTTGATTGGCGACACGGGCGCCTTAACCATGAGCGTTACAGGGGCTTTTATAGTAAATGTTTCTATAATGCGCACGGGAGCGAACAATATACGCACAATGGTAAGCGTATCAACTCCGGGAGCGTCAACTGCAAGTTATACAAAGTATACTACTTTTGGAGTAGTAACCTTTGCAAATGCAAACGTTATAAAAATAACAGGGACGGCGAGCGGAGCAACGGGAGGCGATAATGACATAACAACGTCTTACGGAAATATCCTTTGGCAACCAGCAGCTTTATAATGAAGTCGCTTTTAATATCAATAACAATAGCAATACTAACAGTAGCATTTTTAATATATATTTTATGAAATTATTACAAATTAATCTTAAGCATTTTTTAGCAGTATTTATCGTTATCTTTGGAACAGCTGCAATAGTCTTTGTCGATTTAAAAGATATTGTATTAGGCGCATTAATTGGCTTTATTAGTGCAATTATACAGTACTTCTTCGGGAGTTCTACAGGAAGCGTAGCAAAAGATAAAATTATTCAAAACATGAACGATAAAAAAGAACAATAATTATGGATTTAGAAAACTTAAATTTTAAAGCAAAAGACCTTATTAGTTTTGCCGTTTATATTATTTCGCTCTCTGTTTATTTCTTATCGATGAACGCAAAAGTCGACAGAGTAACTGAGGCCGTTGACGAGCTAAAAACAGAAAAAAGAGAGGTATCTAGCGAAAGCAAGGCGTCGAGTTTTATTACGCAAAACGATATAAAAGCCTTAACCATACGCGCGGAGCTAAACCGCCAAAATATCGAGATTATAAAGAGCGATATTGAAATGCTTAAAATGCACTACAATAATAGAAATAATTAATTATGAAAACAACACAAACAGGCTTAAATTTAATTAAGCACTTCGAAGGGTTGCACGACGGGGACATGACAAAAATAGGCTTACAGCCTAAAATGGATCCGATCGGTATATGGACCGAAGGTTATGGGCGCGCTATGCGTGACAAAAAAGGAAACTTTATAAAAGGTGCCGAAAATAAAAAATTAGCTCTTTCAAACGCTACAATTAGCACAGAGCTAGAAGCTACAGAGGCCCTAGCTAAAGACGTCCGCGTATTTGAGAATATAGTAGCGCGCAAAATAAAAATAGACCTTAAAGCAAATGAGTTTGACGCTTTGGTATCTTATACTTATAATACTGGGGGCTCAGATACTTTATTCTCTTTGATTAATAAGAATGCGAGTAAAGAGGAAATTCACAAATGGTTCACAACAAAATATATCTCAGCGGGTGGGATTAAATTAAAAGGGCTTATCGAGCGCAGACGCTTAGAAGCTAAATTATTTTTTAACCAATAATGTAAAAACATGAAACCTAAAAAAAGATTTCTCGATACGCTTGTGGGGCGTATCTTAAAAGCGCTCGTTATAGCTATTTTAAAGAACCAGAAAGGAATAAAAGGTAAAAATGAGGGCGCAATAGACGACATTATAAAACCCCTTTAAAACCGATTAAAACAGCTTTAAACTTAAAACCCTCTTTTGAGGGTTTTTTTTATACCTATAAAGCATCTACGTAAACTACATAAAGTTTTTATTGTTTACGCAAAAAACCTAGTAAAATAAGGGAGTAAGCCCCTAAAGTAAACAATAAACAATAATATTAAGTATAATATATAAATATAATATTATTATAATATGCATATACGCGCGTGACAGTATTATATACCCCCG
>Ga0326734_1000092_pt1 | contig 29840 bp, 6 predicted proteins | sample 15_GP2_1315_FD_207944 | JGI IMG/M metagenome (GOLD analysis project Ga0326734, IMG submission 207944) | Glacier ice microbial communities from Ngari, Tibet, China - 15_GP2_131.5 | ecosystem: Environmental > Aquatic > Freshwater > Ice > Glacier | place: China: Ngari, Tibet | collected 2018-07-18 | reverse complement strand
TTATTTTACTTACAAATGATAATCCAAAGGTAAAAGAAATTCGATTTCTTTTATATTCTTCTGCAAATAGCCCATGTTCATAAATAATTTTAAGTAAAGTATCCGATGGATCCAAACAGGAATTAGACCCACCGGATAATAAAACTTTTTTCTTATAAAAAAATGGTACTATATACATTATTGGTGAACATTTTTAGTTTTAAATAAATTTTTATCGGTAGCATCTTGTGTAAATGATATGACTTCATAATTTGCTTGAGTAGAAATGCCATTCTCAATCCATTGCACTTGGTAGTATAAAGTTGTAAATCCATCATAAGTTTCTTCCCAATTAGAAAGTGTAACATTTTGAATTGATGGAGATAATTTTAATTTAAGATATAAATTGGTTGCTGTTGTAATACTATTGTCTACTTGAATCAAATCTGCATCTGTAAAAGCCCATACTTGGTCATTACTATTTATGACTCCAGTTCCAAAACCTGCAGATGTTCCTGGTATACCTAGTGACAATTCAACACCTTCTAACGTATTTAATTGATTATTAGTTTCCCCTGAAATGTCCGCTGGAAGAAAATCCAAATCAACATCAAGATTCGTCTGTGGCCCTGATAACTGTAATACACTTTGCTTATCCCAATTCATACCAAAATCAAATGAAATACCTCCAGATATACCAAAATACCAACTATCTTCTGCTGTATTGCTCAATTTCCTTTGACCTACCTGTCCAAAAAATGCTATTGAACCGATAAAAGCATAATTTCCTTTTGGATCAGCCGCTAGGTACCCTCCAGCAACAGCTACTGCATTTATATCTACAAACTGACCTAAGCCTCCTTTGACTTCTGCTGACATCCCAAGGCTTATAACTTTATTTGTTTGTTTTGCCAATTGCGCTAAACCTCTATAGAACATTATTGTTGCCCAATAATATCCATCTCCATTTAAATCTATATAAGTAATTGGATTATTTGCACCTGTATAATTATAAGGAGACCAGTAAGGAAACTTCTTATGATATGAATCTATACTGAGAAATCTTGCGATTTTCGGATCATATATTCGAGCGCCGAAATCATAATCATCTTTTGATATATTCTCTTCTTTTTCCTGCCCGTTAAATCCATAACGATATCCAAGAGAACTGGTAAACGTTCTTCCCGGCATAGTCATTCCGAAGGCATAATAATCTGATGACTGGAGTAGATTCGATTTACTGAAGTCTCTACCTGCACGTCTATCGTTGAACACCGCCAGCACATTGCCTAAGTGATTTGTGCCCTCAAAGCGTTTTTCTCCAAGCATTCGAATATAAGTATTTGGGGCCTGTATATTTAAAGATACTAAATCTTTATAAATACTCCGCATCCCAGTTCTTGAACTTCCATAGATGTGCTGCTCAGCGAGGCTGTAATGGCCCGCATTTATTGTTGGTACTTCTTCATAGGTACTCATTACATTCCCTGAGGCATCACGCATATAATAGGTCTTTGTCCAGCCCGAAGGGTTTGCTAAACTGTTCTGAGGTTTTACAATCTTCAACACACGGTTACCTGCAGCATCGTAGCGGAACTCCAGGTTCGGTTTGCTACTTCCTTGTGTACGGATCACTTCAGATATTTTACCCGAAACTGTCCATTTAATTTCCGAGATCTCTTCCTGAGCGTCTTTAATCAGGTTGCCGATTTCATCGTAACTGTAATTTTTTGTGCCTTGACTCTCAAGATCGGTATTGTAGGCCCCTGTTGCAGAAGCGTTGTCTGTTACCCGGCTTAAACGGTTGTTGTTTTTGCTGAAGCTCACATCTACTGACGGGCCCTCATAATGATACTCGAAGCGATCCATTTCAAGTGCCCCTGCAAGATTCCCGTTACGGCTCAGTGTTTTGATGTTCCCGTTGGCATCGTAACTGTAACGTTCCTTATAGGTATTATCTGTAGCTGCACTTGTCCAGCTGTTTGTCGCAAAACTAAATTGTTTATATGCATCTAGCTTAGTAATCCGGTTCAGCTGGTCGTATCTGTACGCTGTGAGTTGCGGAAGTGGTGTATTGATATGCTCCGGATCAATAATTGTAGTCACCATACTGGAAATATTCCCGTTGTATAAAGATTTATCATCATTGCCCAATCCTGTAATGGATGCAATACTGGTTGTAGCTGCAATAAAGTTGTTTGCAGAGCTAAGTGTTGCAATCGCTTTGTAATCGCCCACAAAATAATTTATGGAATACCCAAAGGCATCGGTGCCGATCCTGGCGTTCAGGTTTCCTGTAAGACCGTCATTTCCGATATCGGTTGTACTTGCAAGCGCATTGCTGTTCACGCCTTTGATCCAGCCCTGGATCGTATAGGCATAATCCATCCCCTGTACTTTCAGGTCGCCTGTTTCGGTCCGTGCTAGCGGGCCATGATCGTAATAAAAGTACTTGGCATCCTTATCCCAGATCACCCCGTCACTTGAGGTCTCAACCTGCGTAATGCGGCTATCTGCATCATAGACATAGCGGTGCATAAACTGATCTGGTTTGTTTGCCTGGTACACCAGCTGGTTCACGTTCCCAGTTACAAGGTCATACTCGTAATCGATGCGTTTATATTGCTGACTTATTACAAGACCAGCCAGCGCCGGCATATCCTGGATCATACTCTTCACATTTCCATGGATGTCATAGCTGTAGTGCGTAGCGTGATCGTAAACAGCACTTTCCGCTTTCTGATAGGTAACACTTGCCACACGGTTGCGTAATCGGTCTTGGTTAAAGCCTGCTATCGGATACTTCACTACATCATAATAGTTTCTTGTAATTTCCCTTTTGGTACCTATTGCCAGCCAGGTCAGCATATCTGCAGTTTTAACCTGACTGCTATTGTTATTGGCTGTATATCCTGTTACAAGTGCGCTGGTTGTTACTTCACCTACTTCTTTGATCCTGCCCAACTCATCATAGAGCGTATAGCTATAGCCTTTGTTGCTGTAGTTGTATTGCTTGGCATTCTGACTCACAATAACTCTTCCCAGTTCATCGTACCAGAACTTGCCGCTGTACAGATCCGTTTCATCGTGTACGTTTGTTACATTGCTACCTGTGCCCGAGAACACAAGGTCGGTTCTTTCCTTCACAGTAATGTTTTTCAGATCGCTTGTGGTGGCAAGCAGGTTCTCACTGTCCCAGGTATTGTCTGTTCCGCCCTGCGTTGTTTTTAAGATCAGACCGTTATCACCGATCACATAGCCCAGTTTGTAATCCACAAAATGCACATCGTTGATATTTTTGCCCGCAAAATCCGGATCCGTATACGCGGTCCAGCTGTATGTGCCGGTTCCTGTAGATACCGCTTTATAAAGCGTACCGTTATCGCCCACCACAAAACCCATGCTCGCATCCACAAAGTGTACCGCATTGAGTTTGTTTGCAATACTGAGCGGCAACTGCATCCAGTTCTGCCCCCCGTTGTTTGACTGATACACCACCCCTGCATTGCTGCTTCTGTAGCCCACCGCAAAGGCAAGATTTGCGTTTACCAATTGCACACCTGTAAAGGTGATGTTATTTGCACTGATTATAACAGGCTTGTTAAAATTATCGAGTCCCCCGTTTTCGGTGCGTTTCAGCGTTCCGTTGTCTCCCGCTACAATCCCATGAGTCAGGTCACTGAAAGCTACCGCTCTTAAGTTCTTATTTGTTCCTGCATTCAGGTTGCTCCAGCTATCGCCTCCCGTAGTAGTTTTGATCACAACTCCATTCTGGCCCACGGCATAGCCTGTCGTATTATCAACCATAACAGAAGCATATAGCTGCTTGCTCTCGGTACTGTTTACCGGTGCCCAGTCTGTACCTGTTGTAGTGCGGATGATCGTTCCCATGCTGCCGACACCAAGTCCTGTGATACCGCTAAAGGCAAGTGCTTTCAGATTGGATGCCGTGCCGCTTGTGAGCGCTGTCCAGTCTGCCCCATTGTTTACTGAACGGATCAGCGTACCGTTATCGCCTGCTCCGTAGTAGACAGATCCGCTGATGGATACGGTACGTATGTTTTCTATTGTTGCTGCGCTGCTTTGTGTCCATATGCCTGAATTGCCTGAATTGGCATACAGCACTGTACCGCCCGCTCCTGCTGCAACCGCGTTGGTACCCGATTGCACCACATCGTTTAGCTGTGCACGTGTTCCGGTTTGCTGCTGCTGCCAGCCCGCTCCACTTGTAGCGTAGATCCTGCCATCTGCACCTACAGCTGTTGCATTGCCCCCCGATGCGGCAACGCCGCTTAATGCTCCTGGTATTATTGTTGTACTCTTTTCTGTAAAGGCAGTGCTGCCGCTTTGCGTGTAGATCGTACCTGCTGTACCCACACCCACAAGATGTGTATCGTCTGTGCCCGAAACCACACTCAGCGTACCTGCAACGGTGCCTACTGCGTTCCAGCTCTCCCCTCCGTTTGCTGTGCTGTAAATGGTATTGCCTGTTGTCAGCGCATACCCTTTATCGGTTGTTGGGTACGTTATTGTTTTTACGCCTGAACTAAGCCCCTGTGCTGCGCTCCAGTTGGCTAGTGAATTTGCTCCATTGAATTGATCTGCATTGGTACTGGTATACAAACTGCCGTCTGAAAGCTCCAGTGTTACACTCGACTGGCTTCTTACATGGATGCTTTTAACCGCTGTGCCCGGGATGGCTGCTGTGGCTACCTGTCTCCAAGCGAGCGTAGAGGCGCCGTTTGTACTCAACCACACCTGGCCGTCTGTTGTACCCACATACACGTTTGATCCGTTGTGACCTACTGCTGTATAATTGAGCAGCGGAAGTGTCTTCAATGTCCAGCTAAGACCTCCGTTTGATGTATAGAACAGGGTATTATTTGCATGCACGTAATAACCGCTGTGGTCGGCTGCTATTTCAATTGCCTTGATGTTTGCTGCTGAAACTCCTGTCCAGGTTTGGCCTCCGTCAAGGGTTGATACAAGGCTTGTGCCCTGCAGCGCTACCCCTGCGTTTTCATTGTCTGCTCTGAAGCGGATCCAATCAAAGCTTTGTGTCTGCCCTGTACCGATTTGCTGCCAGTCTGTCCCGCTATTGGTAGTCTTCAAAAGCGTACCGTCAATACCGCCGGCATATCCGGTGCTTGCGTTCAGCATCTGAACAGCTGTAAGGTCCACACTTCTAAAGCTGGTTTCAGCAGACCAGTTGATCCCCCCATCGCTGCTTTTAGCGATATAGCCTTTGCCTGCTGTTGTATTATTCAGCGTAGCATACGCTTCGCTTGCACTGTTAAAATATATATCTGTCAGCGTAAGGCTGGCTCCCGACACAAGTGCTGCAAGGCTCCCTGCCCCTGTTACCGGTATCCAACTGTCGCCTCCATTAACTGTTGTTAGGGCCGTACCGTCGTTTTGATAGATGACCCCTTCCGATGTGCTGCTAAAGTGCATCCACTTCAGGTTCGCTGTGGTGCCCACCGGACGAACGATCCAGCTCGCTCCCCCATCGGTGCTTTTTAAAAGTGTCCCTTCATTGCCGATCGCATAGGCTGTGCTGCCCATCAACTCTACATCGTTGAGCGTCATCGTGCCGATTGCTCCCAGCGGCTGCCAGGTCTTGCCTGCGTCTTTGGTAAAGTAGATCTGTCCGTTGCCTGTTGCAGGGTCGTTGGCTGTTAAAAAACCATTGCCGTTGCCTGTAAACTGGGTGCCTGTTACATCCAGCCCTGCCGGTAAACCCGTTGAGGATTGCTCTTTCTCAGAAATGGCCATCGTATTGTGATCGGGCATGTTCTGGGCCACAAGCTGGTTAAGCGAGTTGTAGGTATATGTGGTTGCATAGCCGTGATCGGTAAATACACTGCGCACATTGCCCGCACGATCCTGTTTTATTGCTGCAAGTTTACTCGCCGGAATCAGGTTTACTCCCTGTGGAGGGATCGTGCGCACAAGGTTACCTGCCTGGTCGTAATAGTAGAGCGTGCGGTGGTGTTCTTTATCGGAATAATCAAGGGTGAAGTTTTCGTATACGTTCAGGCATTTTGCGATGTAGCGTTCCTGGAAGTCTTTTTTAACTGCATCCAGATACTGCTCATAGCTGTAGCGCGCATTGCTGGCTGCAATGATCAGCTGGTTGGATTCACAGGTGTTTTCAATTACAATCGTTTTACCTTCCACTGCCCCGCAGATCGGATTTGGTGATTTGGTGCAGGCTCCTGCTGCGATGGTTAGTGTTCTGGTCTGAACCGTGCAGCCATTTGATCCGGCTACGGTCAGGGTATAACTTCCTGCTGCTGTAACATCGATGCTGCGGGTAGTAGCGCCGGTAGACCAGCTGTTCCCCGATGAAAGCGATGAGGTTAATGTCAGGATCTGACCCGGACAGATCTGGTTTGCGCTGGCAAACACATTCAAGGGCGCGGGTACCACAATCTGAGCTGTTGATGTAAAGGCGCAGTCTTCTATTTCCGTATCACGGACCTGGAGCGAATAGGAGTCGGCAGTCAAACCGGAAAGATTGGCCGCCTGATTGGGATCCTGGTTGCCGTTCCATTTATAGACATAATTGCCCGATCCGCCCGTAACTGTACTCTGAATGCTGCCTGTGCCTCCCGGACAGGCCGGGGAAACAGCCTGCAGGCTTACAATCAGGTTGCATTTGACCGGACACACTGCTGTACCTGCGATTACTGTTGCACTACCGCTGTACATACAGCCATCCTGATCTCTGACCATAACGGTGTAGCTGCCTGCACTGAGCCCGGAGAGCGCACTGCCTCCGGCAACACTCTGGTTGTTCCATTGATAGATGTAAGGGGCTCTGCCCCCGCTAACGGTTGCATACACAGAACCATCGGTTCCGCTTACGCACGTTGTATTCACTCCGCGCACAACGGCACTAAAACCCGGGCAGTTGTTGCAGGCTACATCGATTTCACTTACTGCTGTATGCCCTTGAGCCGTGCAGCCCCGGTTGTCGGTTACTGTAACCGTTGCAATGCCTTTAGATAGTCCTGTTGCAGTGCTGCCCGTCTGGTTGCTGGCGCTCCACAGATAGATGTAGGGTGCGGTGCCTCCCATCACAACTGCAGTGGCGCTCCCATCGGAGTTTCCACGGCAGGAAGCTCCTTGAGAGGTTACATCAACAATCAATTCCGAAGGGGCCGTTAACACAACCGGACTTCCTACATTAATGCAGTTTTTTGCATCTGTTACTGTTACTGTATAACTGCCCGCACCGATCGTATTCAATGCAGATGTTGTGGCTCCATTCGACCAGCTGTAACTGTAAGGGGCGCTGCCTCCGGCAACTGTAGTTTGGATACTCCCGTTGCTTTGACCCTGACAGGTAACGGGCATGCTTTGTGTTGCAATCGTAATTGCATCGGGCTGCGTGATCTGATATGCAAAGGTATTGGTACAGCCCCCGCATTTGATGGTTGCTGTATAACTGCCTGCTGTTAAATTTGAGATCGTATTGCCCGTCGCATTGTTTGACCAGGTGGTCGCGCACGATACGGCCCCGCCACCCGAAGCACTGCAATTGGTGGTTACACCTGATGGAAGGGTTACGGTAAGGGTTTCGATGCCGTTCGCATCACAGATGTCGAGTTTGCCGGTAATGGAATTGGAATAAATGGTGGATACACCACTCACCTTGATCTGAGCTGGTGTTGAAGATGGCGCTGCGATCGCTCCGCTGTTAAAAGTAAAATTTTTGGTCTGGGTAATGCTTCCTGTTGTTGGACTATACGTACCATTTATAGTTAAAGTATTGTTTATCGTTAGGCTGCAGTAATTCTGCAACTTTCCATTACTGTTTACAGTCAGGTGGGAAGCCACCGTGAGCTGACCGTAATTGATAAGGGATGAGCTGATTGAAATGCCCTGCTGATTTATATCCGTGGAAGTAGCAGCAAGGTTGCCGTAATTCTCAAAACTTCCGCCGTTCAGTGCCAGTTGACTGACGTTAACAGTTCCGTAATTCTTAATTACTACTCCGCTATTTACTCCCAGTAAAGAACTGGACTGCAGGCTTCCAAGAACAATTACTGTACCACCGCTCATATTTGCATTCGTTGGCATATAGGTACCACAGATCACAAGTGTTTGGCCGCTGCTCATATTAAAAGGCCGGCTGTAAGTTTTTCCAGATGGAATAACCAGCTTGGTTGTACCTGGAGGAAAATTCTGCCAGTCTGTAGATGAGAGTGTAACATCGTATCCGCTGGTGCAGTCTATTCCCGGGCCGCTGCCTGTATAGCAGCTTGAGGTACCTGTTCCACCAACCGGTGTATAGCTCACCTGCAAAGCAATCTTGCCGGTGTTGCCGCCATTGCAATTAATCTGTGTCAGGTTGGGCTGTACCGTTAATTGAGGTTCTAGAACTTGCAAAACAGCCGTACGCATACAACCTACACGGTCGGTTGCAAGTACGCTGTAACTACCTGCTGCTACATTGCTTAATGCGGACGGGTCGCTAGATGGGGACAAATGTGTCCAGTCATAATTTACCGGTGTCTGTGCCCCTGTTGCGCTGGCGGTAATACTTCCTGTGGCTGCACTCGGACAGGCTGCCGGTGTAGAGCTGGTTGTCAACGTGAAGTTCGGATATTTTGTTAATGAGACCTGTGCCTGGATGTTATCACACAAACGTGTCTGGGTGGTCAGTGTGTAGTTTCCTGTTTCGCTTACTGTAACAGTTGCCCCTGTATTGATTTCTGTACCGTTTTTTTTCCAGCTGTAGCTTGTACCCGCAAAACTTGAATTCAATGTCAATGAACTTCCTTCACAAAATTCGGTGCGGTTGCCTGCGATCTGGATCGTTACGGTCGGCTTCTGATTTACTGTGATGTATACTTCTTTGGATACTTCGACGCACGTGCTTGTTGAACGCGTAACACGCACGGTATACTTTCCCGCAATCGATGCAGTATACGAGGAACCCGTACCATTAAGGCTGATGGCTGTGCCGTTCAGCAACCATTGATAGCTGCTGTAACCCGGCGTTGCGTTCAGCAGGGCGCTTTGACCCGCACAAAAACTTAATTTATCTGTGTAGGTAATCTCAGGACCCGCAGGTTCGGTGATGGTAACACTCAACTCTTTGCTGCAGCCTTTGCTGTCGCTTGCTGTTACGCTATACACTCCTGCTTTTAAGCCGCTCTGGTTTTGAAGGGTGCTACCCGATGCGATCGGATTGCTGAACTGTTTCCATACATACGTATAGGAACCTGCTCCACCGCTTACAGAAATCTGTACCGCTCCGTTGCTTCCTCCATAACAGCTTGCATTGCTCTGGCTCTGAATACTCAGTGCAATACCGCTTGCAGGTTCTGTTACAACTGCATCTGCGCTCGTCTGACAATTGCGCGAATCTGTTACCTTTACATGGTAACTGCCCGCATACAGGTTGCTGATGCTGCCTTCTGTAGAACTGTAGCTTGTTACATAGCTGCTGGTTGCCGTCCATACATACGCATAAGGCTGCCACCCACCTATTGTACTCAGTGCAATCTGTCCGCTGTTGCCTTGAAAACACACAGCAGCCGTTGCCTGTGCTGTTCCCTGCAGCAATTCAGGTTCAATTATACTTTGCGTGCTTACCGCGCTGCAGGCTTTATTGTCGGTCAGAGTCAGCTCATAGGTACCTGCGCCAAGACCGCTCAGGTTCTGGCTTGTACTGAATGCTGCTGTATTTTTCTTCCAGCTGAAGCCCTGATACGGTGTACTGCCTCCGCTAAAGGTTGCCGTGATCGCTCCGTCTATAAGCCCATGGCAGGAAATATCTTTTTTAACTGTTGAAAGAACCAGCGCCGTGGGCTGGGAAATGGTTGTCTGATAGGTAATGCTGCAGCCATCCACCGGATCGGTGATGGTGATGATATAACTGCCGGCAAGCAGGTTGGAAGGATTACCAAGGGTGGAGACTTCTGCACCCTGATTGTTTTTCCAGCTGTACTGATACGTACCGTTGCCCCCGCTGATGCCTAAAACAACACTGCCTGTGGCAAGACCGTTACAGGCTACATCCAAATGGGTGATTTCACGGGCACTTAATTTACAGCCATCGTTCATCTTAACCGAAGCGTTTGCTTTGCAGCCCCGCACATCGGTTACCACTACTGTATAGATTTGTCCATTAATTAAATTTGTCGGGTTCTGAACCGTTGCACCGTTTGACCATACATAGGTATAGGCTTGGGTTCCTCCTGTTACAGTAAGATTTGCACTCCCACGAACAGTTCCTTGTACCGCCGTTGCGCTCAGTACACCCGGCTCAACAATAGAGATGCTGCCACCTGATGTGATTGTTGAAACGCACTGATTGGCATCTGTGACTGTTGCTGTATATACCCCTTGTGTAAGGGCGTTCAGATCTTCAGCTGTTGAAGTAAAACCCGAAGGACCGCTCCAGTGAATAACATACGGGAACGTACCTCCGTGAATGGTCATGTCGATCCTGCCATCTGCTCTGCCATTGCAAGTAATGTCCTGCTTTACCAGGATAACTTCAAGTGCACCCGTACCACCAACTGCTGTTGTATTGCTTGCGCTGCAATTGCTTGCATCCGTTACTGTTACTGTATAGTTGCCCGGTGCGAGGTTTACTACATCCGCTGTGGATCCTGCCTGCTGATTGGCTGCATTTTTCCAGCTGTACGTGAAGGGTGCCGCACCTCCGCTTACTTGAGAATGTACACTTCCATTAGCGGAACCAAAACATTTTTCTCCCGTTGCTGAAACAGCCACGCTGAATACCGGTTCTGTTACTTCTGCAAAAACTCCCTGACGGCAGCCGGTGCTTGCATCGGTAACCTCTATTTTATAGGTGCCAGCTGCAACCTGGATTAAATCTTTACTTGTTGAGAGTACGTTGCCTGCCTGCGTCCAGCTATAGCTATAGGTACCGCTGCCTCCTGTTACCGTTAATGCCACACTCCCTGTTGCAGCGCCCGCACAGGCTGCATTGCTTACCTGTGTAGTTAACACAAGAGTACACCCGCTTGTGATTGTCACTGTTTTTGTGATGCTGCAGCTTTTGCTGTCTGTTACAACCACGATATAAACACCTGCTGTTAGGCCCGAAACCTGGGCATCTGTACCTACTTCTATACCACTGCTGTTTTTCCAGCTGTAGCTGTATGGAAGTGTACCGGTACCTGCGTTTATTGTTATCTGGGCCGAACCTGTACCCGTACCTGCAGCGGTGCCTGCCAGTGCCAACGGATGCATGATGCTTGCTCCATGCGTTTTTACACACCCGTTTGCATCCCGTACCGTTGCTGTATAGCTGCCCCCGGCACTCAAGCCCGAAAGACTGAATGCATGCGAACTCAGCGCACCCGAAGGGCCGCTCCAGTCAATAGTATAAGGCTCTTTGCCTCCCGATGGGGTGATAACAATACTCCCATCACCTGCGCCGTTGCAGCTAATATTACTGGCAACAGCTGTAAGCGAAATGTTATTGCCTGTGACTATGATCGGATCCGAAGTGGCACTGCAGCCTCCGTTTGTAACTGTTACACTGTAAGAACCTGCTGTTGTAACCGAAATGCTTTTTGTTGTCTGGTTTCCATGTGACCATGCATATGTGCCTGTTGCCTGATCCGAGCTCAGTTGCGCTGCACCTGCTGTGCAGATACTTGTTTTGGATGCGGTTACTGTTTTTACAGGCAATGGAGTAACCGTGAGTTTTAATACCGGGGTCTGCTCCTGCACGCCGCAGGAATTACGCTTGAACGAGACGCTGTAATCTCCGCCAAGTGTGGCGCTGTAGGTGTTCTCTGTTGCCCCGCTTATAGTGACATTGTCTTTTTTCCACTGATAGTTCAGGTATCCTGCGGGGATACTCAATTGCTTACTTTCTCCTTTGCAGATTACACCGGTAGCAGTGCCTGTCGCCGTAATTGATACAGGGGCCAAACTGAAACTCCCTGCCTCGATCATAACGCCCGAATCAAACTTCCCGTCGTAGGCATCTGCAATAACGATACGGATCGTATACGTATTGCAGGGGATCACATCCAGTTCTGCTGTTAATACATTGGTATGCCCGTCGTACTGAACGCTGCTTTGCATGCCTGCACTTAGCGAGCCTGCATTGAAAGCACCTGTAATAATAGGCTGCTGGCAGTTTGCTGCAACGCCTTCTGAACCCGGAGTACCGATATTCACCCGGTTGATTGATACAGGATACTGATTACCGGAAGCGTCCTTGACACGGGCAATGTTCTGCATACCAGTGATACCGGGACCTGATACAAAAAAACCAAAACCATCATTCACACTGCTGCATACAAACTTGCCGTATTCTTCGGATGCAAAAACATACCGGAACGTTACCTTATTACCTGTTGCTGTAAAATTAAACTGAAGAACAGATGCGTCAAAGGTATTCGTATTTAATAGGCTCGTTAATATACCATCTCCTGCCAGACCAAAGGATGTACCCGCACTGTTGCCGATATCATTGGGACCGTTTGCATCCGATACTTTACCTGTACTTAAAATAATCCCGTTTCTTAAGCCAATCGTACCTGTTGGAGAACCGCTAAACGTACCGATCGCTTCGACTACACCCGTATACTGAACATTGCTGATCGTTACACCGCTCGAAGGAGTTACCAGTGAACCTGCAACAGCATTCAGATTCCCTTGAGAAAGATTCGGCAACGGCATAAATGTCGTCTGACCATTACTTATCTGTGAAAACAGAAGCAGTAAAAAAAATAAACCCCGCAGAACAATCTTGTCGAAAAACGAACATGATGTCCCTGGTAGAAAAAGCTTCTTAGTAATCATATATTTTTGATTAATCATCAATAAAATCAATTAAAATAATATACAGTCCATCTAGTTCTGCGTAACTGGGCTAAACACAGCCTGCTCACATGCACCCGTAACAATAGACGAATATCCGGACAGCAATACATACTTCTGCTTCAAAACTTCGCCATCTAAATAATTTACCAATGCATGGATCGTAAAGGAATGTGCAGCATCTCCTAAAGAGACTGTATTGTCAGGGCGGATTGCTGTAAAAGATACAATATCGTTGATACTTACTCCTGCTGGCAGCGTAAGCTCTATCATACTCGTTCCTGTAATGTTTCCGTTCAGGTCAACCGCTTTAATGGTTCCCGTAAATGTTGTATTGCTACCGGTTCCCGTCCAGCGCCATTGTACGCCATTTCCTTGCGGACCGGATGAAGGACCAGCTGCCGTTAATGCTGCTCCGATGGATGATTCATAAAATGTCAGCGAAGACTCTGGAATGGTAACATCATTATCCAGCAATACACTCTCATTGGCAGCAGTAAGGAATTTTTTAGGTAAGGCTGGAGCGTCCCCTTGTGCCGGATACGAGAACAGCAGGCTGCTCATTAAATTCTGCAGTTGCCTGGCAGCAGGTGTTACATTACATAGTACGGGCGGAGTACAGGTAAGGTCAATGCATTGGGTATACCCTTCAATTTCTATCTTTACCGTATTGATCGTTCCATCGGCCTGTTCAAAAGATACTGTTGCCTGAGCACCAAAGTTTTTATTCTGGATCACCGGCAATCCAAAAGTGGATACCGTTATATAATGCATGCAGCAGATATCGGTTATATCTTGCCAGTTAAACGTACGATCAACTTTTTGCTGTGTAGAATTATCTGTAACGGAATAGGAATTTTTTAAGGCGAGTTTCATCCCGCAGGAATAGGTACCTCTTCTGAAATTCACATTCAGGCTGGTTGCATTATTCGATTGTACATCCCAGAATACTTCCCCGGTACCAGGCAACAACAAGGCACGTTCCAGGTCCGGAATAAATTCTACAAACGCATTATTCTGAGGGTAACAGCTAAGCTGTAGTCCTGTGCTTGCAAGGTGTGTGTCCGGGCGCTTTGCAACCGCATTTAATAAACCTTCAAAACTTTTAACAACCGTACATTGTCCGCAGGTCTGGTAATACGCAAAAGTTCCCTTTGCAGAGGCTTCTTCAATGATCGTATTGGTCACTTCTGTACAGTTCGCCATTGGGTACAATCCATCCGAACTTATATCGTAGCACACATCAGCATCAATACCTGCCGGCATAACATCATTGGACACGATGAAACGTTTTTTCTTATCTTTGAATAGTCTATAATGCCACACTGAACATGGCTGCCCGAAATTATACAATTGCGTATAATAGGCATAACGGGTATTAGCAGATGCATTGTAATAAAGGGAAGCGAAAGAGCCGCTGTACGGATTAAAGTTCTCATCACCGATACAAGCATTGTAGGAGGAATTAACAACCGAATACCGAATCATTTTTTTGTCGTAAAATTTCTTTTTCAAACTATAATACAATTGTCGATATGTAACCCAGGTTGCATCGTCAAACACTGTTGAACTATTCACATTGGTGGCACACATCTGGCCTGCAGTGCAGCTGCCTTCTGCACTTGCGTTAAAGGTCGGACAATTGACCGTTGCATACGCCACCTGCCAGATCGTATAATCTGTATTGCCGATAGTCATATACTTTTCCATAGCCCGTTTCATTGCAAGGTATTCGTTGGGCTCAAAGGTCGGGTTGTTTACAGGATCAAATTTGAAGTAAGGATCAGTCGAAGTAAGATTTGAACTTCCTAATGGATTCATAAAACCTGCCGGCGCATCAATGACTTTATCTTTTCCAACCCATGCATTATCGAAGTCATGACTTGCAGAATTGCTCACACAAAACTCATAGCTGGCATATTCAGGGTGATAGATCACCAGTGACTGTGCCCACGATGGCTGCCATTCAAAAAAGAAGTCTGTAAAATTACTTAAGAATTCAACGGGAATGAATGGTTCACCGTCTCTTAATACAATCTCACCCACCTTATTCAAATCTATTGATGGATAATAGGTATTTGTATTTTCATCAAATCGCAATTGTTTGTAAGACCGCTGTCCGCTTTCATCAAAATACCAGGTAATTGATGGAACAGTTTCTTCAATAGATGCCTTTGCTATTGGATATTTCCAGCTTGGTCGATAATTATATTTTGCAACATTATAAGGCAGTGTATTTGCCGAATTGAAAATAGATAAGGTAAAATCTTCGGGATGAATGGACCCGTCCGTTTCAAAGTTTTTATCATCCGGGTTGCCTGCACCCAAACGGATCACGCCTCCATACTGGCCAAGCGGGCTAACATCGATCAGCATATTTTCGTATGCACTTTGGCAGGTTACATCTTTATCTTCACAAAATTCAACACATTCCTGATACATCCTGTCATATTGTTTTTGCGTAAGGCAAGGACTGCAGGCTGGAGTAAGTGCCCTGTCATATTTTTCGTATTCCCCGAGGCTTTCCAGACACTGATCACAGGTAATGGCACAACCATTGAGGTCAATATGCTTCATTTCTTCTGAAAAGAAATTGGCTTCCGTTAACAGACATTTATTATTAACGATAAAATCGTTGGTATAAAAATCAAGTGCTTCCTGATTTACCGTTAATACTTTACTGATTGAATAACTACCTACCGGAAGATGTGTGATCCAGTTAGGTGCATTGAATGTCTGCGGATTGGTTTCACAGGCACTTGGCAGTTGATTATAATTGTTTGTACGCATTGCAGTTAAAATACTTTGACCGATGGTGACCGAAGTAGAATTTGGATCAACTCCATCCAGGTTCACCAGATAATTTCTACCGCAATTATCCGTTAGTACAATACGAAGATCCAGCACACAGTCATAACACACATTACTCACCAGGTTGGCATTGGTACACGCTTCAAAAAACGTTGAAGGGGTAACGCTGTAGTTTACGGTACGGTCTCCCTCTGTTGATACCAACAGTTCTGTTGTATAAATTTTTGATGTGCCACTTATACGTTGTTCTTTACCGTCTTTGTCCGAAGGTGTTAATTTGTTCAGCAGATCTATGTGCATATTAACAGGTGCAGCATCTGGAGCTGTAAGCGCATCAACTGCGTCCGGGGTTTTACCGGCCAATGAGGTCGCAACTACTCTCCCCTGTGGATCCAGATACGATACCGAGATCTGTCCATTGGCATCGATTACCATATTTTTTTTGTAATGCTGCGCCTGTCCCACTTCAGATCCAAAAAGCTGATCCAGCTCTTCCTGCTGCGGCTTGCCATAGAAATACCTGTTATCATGTGTACTTCCCAGCTGATGCTGATCGCCCACACCGGTTTGTGCATTCACACGACCTGTATTATCGGGCGTATATTCTACCTGAGTAAAGGGATATCCGTTTGCATCGGGTACATATTTTTGCTGACCGGTTTGATTGGCATTGTCCGGAGAATAATAATTAGAAGCACCCGAGCTAGTTTTCATCGGATCCGCGGCAGGTTTGCACGCGTCTGCACCGGTACCAACATCAAAATCTTCTTTAGAATAGGGTAAGCCGTTTGTATTTAAATTAAAATCCGGATGATACTGAATCTTCTGATCGTTCACTGGTACAGGCAATACCTGTATCGCCGCCCGACCCTGATAATCGTAAATGGTTTCACCAACAATTGTCTGATCTTTGGTATTCAGCTGACTTACCACCTGCCTGTTTCGCAAGCTTCCGTCATAGTAACTCACTACTACTTTTCGTTTTCCTTCTTCAGCAAAGCTTACACTATTCTGCCAATTGAGGTTCGCCTGATGCGCTTCAACCATTTGATATTTATTGGTAAACTGATCGAGCCGGGTATATGTATCCGGATAGCTGGACCATTTTCCGTAGATGTTTTTTTGATAGGAATCCCCTGGGTTTTTAACAACCGCACGCACTCTGAAAACAATGTATCCCTTTTCATAAAGCAATGGGATTCTATAAAAATTATTGCTGGTAGAAATACGTGTACTGTTAAAACGAAACAAGTCTTTGTTTATCGCAATGTCCTGTGGTTGAAGCAGCGTTGATATATTTTCGCCATAATTATTTACATGGGTCCATTCTAGATCATATTCTTCAGCACCTTCAACAAAATTCCAGTATACTTCCAGTTCTCCTCTTGAAGCTTCAAGAGTATTGTATCCCATTATTGGCAGCTGTGTATTATCAAAGGCATAAAAGCGTGTCACTTGAATCTCTGTTTCAAGTGAAAGATTTTTATGGGTTGAGAGATCATCCGGAGCATTTACAATACTTACCTCCATTTTATGACCGCCTTCAAACTGGTATACTGCCTTATCCTGATAGTTGTTGCTGGCACTGTACGTAACGCGCACATGCGGATTAGGAGAAATGGTATTCGCTACAAATGCTTTTGTGACATCATTCCAGGTATAATAAACAACTTTAAGTTCCAAGTCTACTGCGTAATCCGTCAATATCACGTCATTGCTTGTATGATCGATACTAAAAATAATTTTATTCAGAACCTTGTTGTTTACAAATTGATCCTGCCATTGAGTGGTACCGGATGCATATGTCTCCATGAAGTCAAACTTATCGTCTGACACTGTCATCACAAGTGAAGATTTAACTGCTGCACCTGCCGCACGCGAATTGAACGTTTCCTCGCCTGCATATGCATGAAAGGAAAGGCATTGTGTGAATGCCATCAACAACAGAATGCAGTGCATACCTGATCTGAGTTTGAGCATTGGTGAAAGAGATAAAATATGTTTGTCCATAATGAAGACTTTTTTTATAAAAGCTATAAAAGGCACTGGGTTTAAAAACTGACACGTTCGTTTCATTGCTTGATGCCGATTTGATTAATAAACTGATATCCGCTATAAGGTTCTTTACAGATGTATCTATTCGTACTTTGTTTTATTAAAAACGTATCATATGTAAAAAAGGCATCTGTTACTTCAGGCATTTTTTTAATTTCACTATACACAATTTCCATTTTTGGTTTTGTTGTAAGCGTCTTATCATTTTCGGAATACGTTTCTACCATTTTATAATAGAGCTCAAGCTTTTGAATGCAAAAATAGGTTGGATGAAACGTAATGGTAATTTTTTCATATTCTTCAGAAGGAAATACCAATGTATAGCTCGCACTGTTTGATGAGATGGACGTATATTTAATCGCCGAACAAATACTAAGCAACGATACATAGTCTGTCTCTATTGGCATCTGAACCCCTGAAGTAGATTTTGGCAGCAACACCATTGTTTTTTCTTCGTGGTCGATTGAAAACGTGTATGCAGGAGTTGTAATAATCTCTACCGGACCGATCTTATTATAGACATTGTCTTTGTTTCGGATAATCTCACCTGTCAGTACTTCATAGGGATTCTTATCTGTATAATTTGCATACGATTTATACGATATCGAATGCCCTGTAACAGAAGTCTGTTCATAAAAGGCGTTGATTTTTTTCAAATCAATCGAGGCCTGCTGAGACCAAGCCGGCACGAACACAAAGCTTATTAAAACAAAGCTGATATATAAATACATGAATTGCATAGTACCTCTCCTTTTTGCTTTATTGTTTTTTGACTGTATTGGATCTTGATTCCTGAATGGTTTTGACACCACGTTCTGTTTCTTTTTTCACACGAATTAAAGATCCTTCTTCATCGTATTCGTAGAAGGTTGCGTAATTATTTTCATCCAATTCGGCCCATAAACGAAGACTGATCGGATCATACACATACGATTTCATATTGGAATTAAATGGATGGATCCGGATATCATCAAAGTATACCTTTGCACCTGAAGTATTATTCAATTTTACTTCAATAGATGTTGCATTTAGCGGTACTTTAAACTCAGCTTCGATGCGCTGCCATCCATCGATCACTTCACCAGATGCTGTAAACGGACCTACAGTCGTTTCTGAACCCTCAAAATAAAGTGACACAGAAGACTGAAGATATAAAGTTGGCGTAGCGGATGCAGTCTCTTTCACCCAGGTAGTAAGAATATAGGTTGCTCCCGGTGTTGGCGAAAAGGAAGGAATGCAAAAACACGGACATTGAACAGTAAGTTTAAGTATCACAAAATCTACTGCGGTAACTGCTTCAACGGTACAGGATGGAGTATTCTCAAAGCAGTTGATATTATTGGACATAATGGTTACTGCCTGTATTATATACTGATGCGCTATATCACAACATTTCTCATCACGCAAATTTTTAATTTTCATGTTTGAAAACAACACACTTGCACCTGCCGCTAACGGAGGCAATGAAAAATAATATTTAATGGCTCCACTGGTACCTACCGGTTTGCTAAATAAATTTGTAGCATTACCGAAGCTGGTAAATACAATATCTTTTGGTAATGTAATGGCCATGTATCGGTTTGCTGAAACACCCGACCCCAATGTTGTGGTACCTGTATTTCTTACCAATACAGAAACATCAGAAATTTTATCAATCGGGTTAAAGTCTGTCGCATTGATATCAATAAACACGGCATCTAAGGGATCGAACCCAATAAATCGTGGTTTCTTCTGAGAAACCTTTGCAACTGCGGTACCGCAGTTGGTATTCCCCGATGCATTAAAAATAATCGGTCCATTTTCAATAAAACCCGGATCTACTTCGCAGGTAGCAGTAAGTGATACTTTCAGTTTAATTTGATCTTTGGTTGGTATCCTGGCGTTACCAGGGAGTTCGCCTAAATCACTACTATTGACTGATTTGCTTAATACTAATGTTGAAAGATTCCAGCCTGTTTTAGTATTCGGTAATATAGATGCTGCTGGTAAAGGTGCAAAAGCAGTCCCTTCCGGAAAAGATGCACTTACCGTAATGCTATTTGGGTCAAAACCGGCAATGTTATCAATCCAGAACATGACATCACTCATGTTGGCATAACGCGGGTTTTGAATAACCACATCGTAGGTTATGGCATTACAGATATTAGATGCATTATCTGTTACAGGATCAACTGTCAACACCAGATCGGCTGTTTTGTAACGCAGAAACAGAGAGGTGGTCTTCATTTCATTGGCACAATCACTTTGTGCAGGTGTATTGGGATACCCCTTACAACTCCAGTTTGCTTTTACTGCAATTTCATCAATCTGGTCGTCAACACAATTTATGTATTGAGCAACAATGTTAAATGTTTTGGTTGTACCTAAAGGAATATCATCTACATAAAACATGTAGCCAAGATTCCCCTCAGCTGTAGTATAGGTATGATCCAATACGATATTTGTTCCATTGTTTTCCAGATACAACGGAGTGATATTGTTATTGGGTGGTTCAATGGCGATCCAGGTATTACGTGCGTTTGCATTCTTACCTGGTGCCTGAAGATTGAGTACCTGTAAAGGCCATACTACTTTTTTAGTATATCCAATCTGTGTTGCAGCAGGTGAAAGTGTAAGGTTTGCATACGTATTGTAATTTGTGGAAATGTAATGACCGTTTTGGTTTTGACCTGTTGCAACCAAAGCAGGGTTGGCTGTATAATGATACTTACTGTAGGTATAATTTACAGGAATGTATGTAGTACTTACGACACAGACAGGATCAATATTAATATAAATAAATTCAGACCAGTCCGGAGCCTGCCCTTCAGGTACTATCCAGTCTGGCTGTATATCCCATGTATATGTGGTACCGCTGATAGTCGGTGCACCAATATTTACCGTACGACCATTCCCGGAAGCTGTTATTTGAGTATTTACAATTGAAGCGCCTGTCGAGAGTTTAAAATCTGCAGGCATATCAAAATTGACGGAAGTGATTTTTGCAAAGGGCCTGAATTCATTTGGAAAATCATCTGCCTGGTCACTGGATATATAAAGCCCTACCTGTAATGTATTCTGAGTGCATCCTGGATAGATATAATTATTTCCTGCGTAGGGTACATATTTTATTAACGTAAATGCATTTTCAACGCCCAAATTATCACAACTTATACGATCCGATCCATTAAATCCAAAATGTTCGGCCCTCTGTTCACTTAAACGGTATTTACCATTACCAGGTACATCTGCACGCATCGTAAATGTAGCATACAGATCTACAGCTGTGCCTGCCGTAAAAGAACCTACACAGACAGAAGGAACTATAAAATCATATACAAAGGTATTTCCGTTTTGAACAGCAACGGGTAAAGAGGCTATAGGAATGACGCAGGTGGTTACTCCATTGTTAGGAGTGGTAATAATAAATTGAGCTCCTTTCAAAGAAAGAAAATTTACATTGCTCCCTCCATCAATGTTATATTTAATCTGTACATGTGCATTCGAAAAGGTTGGTGCAGTACCGGAAAGTGCTCCTTTCGCGGTCATTAAAATTTCATCGTGATCCAGTGCAGCATACAGATTCATGCCCGGAGAATTTGCTTTCGTTGCGCGGGGAACTAAATTATTCGTAAAATCGCTTTCTTTATAAACACTCGCCGGTACTGGGGCTACCCAGCTGAATGTTGTACGTTCAGCATTAAAATCTGTCGTATAGAATCCATTACAAGTACCTGTGCCGGGACAATGAATATATACATTGTACGAGCTGCAACACATTTTATATTCACACGAACTACATACAGGAGCTGTTTCCATATATAAAGCAAAATCAATCGTTGAGGTTGATCCGCTTCCTATTAATGCACAATTCAAGGTGAAATTCAAATCCATTCTACCCCGAGAGCTTGAAGTATAAATAATTAATTTATTTCCGGATTTAGTAACAGGCAATGTAACTGCTATATTACTATTGTTTGCATCTACCCACTCTACCGTATTAGGTGTATACGTAAAACCTTGCGGAAGCAGAATCTCTGCACGGTATTTTACCCCGCTTATCGGATTATTTAACAACGTACTTGTACTGTAATAGTTATTGGTAGCTGTAAATCTATATGTTTTTGTTTCGCTGTCCCGGATGTCCTGTGGCCCTGTAATGGAAGCGCTACTGGAGTTTTGTTCATAAAAAGATGCTGCACTGGTATTGGTTTGAGCAAACGTATTGCATCCGTTAGAATACTGTAAATAAAATTGTAAACGATCAGAAGACATGGACTGACACGCGAAATCAGTATATTGACAAGTCAGAAACTTTAGATTCGCTTTCATTTTCATGATAGATCCTACCGCAAAATCATCAAAATACCCATCTTTATCTAAATCTTCTAAACCTCCTAAACCATCAATGTCTGTCAAGAGAGCTGGGTTATCGCTGAAATTAATAGTAAAAGATTGCCCCCCGCTATGGTAAGGAATTAAATTAACGATAAGTCCTTTACTGGAAAATGGCACATAGGTTGACGTAGTATAATCCCAGATCATAAAATTACTAGCTACAAGATATTCATCATAGCGCAGATATAAGCCTAGATTTGTAGCCCTATTTGCTGATTGTGCATTGTATGGAGATCCTTTATAATTGTAAAACAAAAATTCTACATCCGCACCGTTTACATCACACGCTGTGACCTTTTGAGTTACAGGTGCGTGTTCCGCATAGATCGATGGAGAGCCCTGAGGTATATTAACATAATACCGATTGTATACTTCTGTAGTAGTGCAGGATTGATTGTCACATCCCCACTCGGCACGAAATTCAGTAACAACAGTAGGATTACAAGCAACTACTTTCACTGTCTCTGTTAAAACAATTTCATCATTGTAGTCAAAAACAGGATCTCCTGCTGCTGAAAATTGTGTAATTGTATATATATAACTATCTCCATCCACAATAAATGATGTCAAAATCTGATTAAATGCAAATAGCGATGTGTGCTGAATCTGTGGCTGATATTTTAATCTTAAAACAATCTGGTTAGCTTTTCCCAATCCACTATTTTTGATTTTTATGGTTCGCTGGATCTGATCACCTATATTGGCTGTTACATATTCCTTAGAGGGATCAATAGAAACATCCATATCCGGATAAATTACATTAAAAGATTCTGAACCATTGATTTCAACTGCTGTTAAAGTTGTTGTACCGTTGTATATGTAAGATGCTGTTGTATGATTGTTTGCAATACCAGCACCACCTGTAGAGGCCCCTCCGGACTGAGCTAAGAAAGGAATAATTGAACAGCCTGCCCGGGCTTGAAACGTAATTGTTGCAGTAGCACCTGAAGGTATTGGATCATTAAGTAAAAGTGTTGGATTGTTCTCAGGCAAGGGATTGCTTATTGTTGCACCTGTTAACGAAGCTGGATCCTGATTAATAATCATACCCGTGGGCATATTCGGATTTATTTTTACAGTCGTTACCGCTTGTGAATAGTCATTCTGAATAATAATTGTAAACGTTGCGGGAGCACCACACACAGTAACATTACCAGCTGTAGTTGTGATTTTAAGGGTTTGATTTTGACCAAACACAGTTACATGCATAAAAATAAATACAACAACCAAACAATATTGCAAAGCATATATTGGTTTGAAAACAATGTTTAATTGATTTAAGTCAAATAGTTTTTTCATCTTAAAACTGCTTAATTAATGTATTTGAACTTACGCCATTATTTCCATTACCTGTAAATTCAATGTTTTTGATAAGATTTTGGTTGACATTCAAAATGGAAATAATCTGTATTTTATTATTTTTTATGAGCATTTCTTTTCCTTCCGAATCTCTTAACACATATACATTTTGAATCTTTACAACTGTGTAATGAATGCGCTGTACAGGTGTACTTGAACTATTAAAATGTATGAATACATCCAATCCATTCATCATTTCTATACCTGCCACTTTCATTTCAGCCATTAAATATTTATCCGTTGGATTTACAACTCCGGATTCGCTTCCTATCCCAGCATGTAAATCCGACAATACGATTGACGATTGCTGTGCAGAAATTTCAAAAACGAAAATACAGGCAACGAATAAAAATATTGTTTTAGTTAGTTGATTCATCATAGTGTTGTTACTATTTACAATATTCAAGGGCTTTTTTTACACCAACTGAATTATTTGCGTTTACCTCTATACTTCGTCTACCGGTATGAGATTCTTGCTCTGAAATTTGTGCTTCTTGATTAAGAACTTCATTTCTATAATCGAAGTGACCGCTATTGCAATTACTATAATCATAGTCTTCAAAGCCATCAAATGCCAACTCTCTATATTCTGCATTGTTTCCTACAGCTAGAGGTAATGTATTGTTGTATCCATAAAGCGCTGCAGAATATCTGTAAAGTGCATCCTGATTTTCAAGTTCCATACCATATGGACTGTATTGTGTTACTTGTGTAACCCAAGTCCAATTGGTTCTATCAATCGGCCAGTCTGAACCAGTTGACCCGGTTGCTAACCAAAATGGTGTAAACGATTTGAATATCCCATCCTTACGAATATTTGTATTGTTGTTCAATACGCTTTGCGTCCTTTCTGTCAAATAAGTATGTGACTTTATTGCGCGCCAGTTACCCGCCACTCCAAGTCGATATTTATTGTATGTATTTACCAGACATTTATCAATGTTTAAGCATTCGCAGAACGTTTTCCAGTTTTCTGAAAATTCTACGGCACCAGCACTTAGTACTTGATTAAATGAGAGTTCAAGTCTTCCATCTCCATTTGCATCAACAAGTGGATTTTTTAATGTTGTTACATTCCCAATCGGCACCGTTTGCATGTTGCGTCTTCCTGAACGGATAATTGTAATATTATACATTTTGGTATCAGACAGATCCTGATCGGTTGGGCCTTTAACGGCTATACTGGAATTATTGACAGCAATCACTATTTGTGGTACAATGTTTCCATTTGCATCTTTCACAAAAGTTCTTGCATTTATATCCCAAACCATTAGTTCATCACCAGGGACAAAATATTTTGATGCGTTGGGTAAATTATTTATAGAAACATTTTTAAAATGCAAACCAATATTTTTATAGGCTGGGCCCATACCATCATACCCCCAGTGTGCAGGATAGGTGAATGAATATACAGGATCATCAAATTGGTTGGTTGTCTGTGTCAACAGTACTTCTCCTGTTTCAGCATCATACAGTAAATTCTTTGTTGCAACTGAAGAGCCTAAGTCATGAGCAACAACACTGTCAATGATACCTGAGCGATTGATTACTTTTGTAAGCACAGATGATCTGAATTTCGTTTCTTCATAACTTAGCGCTGGCAGCACAACCGGAATTGCTGAGGGGAATATTGCTGCTAAAAATGCATCTAAGTTCCCGTGTGTTCCGCCTGAAATTGTTGAGCTTAGACTTTCGCGCATATCTGCTACTACATCAAATTCAACACCAATATTTCTTTTTTGGATGCGACTTCCATTAGGAAGTTTATCTTTATAGATAACATTCAATTCATTGTCAAGTCCAGTAATCTTGAGCGTACGGTTCTGAAATGTGTAGTCGTATTGCTTTTGTTTATAAAAATACTCAACACCTGAAATAGGATCATCCTTACCTTCCTGGTATACCCACTGCGCCTTTTGCTGCCCGTGCATATCGTTTTGCTCAACAACATAGCCTTGCGTAGCAGTCATGGCATCTTTGCTACGCACTTTTAATATCTTTAAAATCGGAATTGGTCTTGATTGAATAAAGAGCGGAGACGTTTGTTTGGTTATCGTAGGAAAATCTTTCGCAGTGTAAAACTCATGTACCACTTTACCGGTAGCGTGTTTAACTACATTGGCATAAGACAAATTACGTACAGTTACTTTACTGTATAAAACTCCTGGAGAAGGGAAAAAAGATTCTCCAAATGGTTCTTCCAAATATGATTCCGTGGTTGGTACTAACAATCTGTTTTTATCATTACTGAATTTAACCGGTTGTTTAAATACATTTTCATCACCTCCTAATTGTGGCTCGTAAGAAGCAACACCAGAGCTGATAATACGTTCTTTGTCCTCTACTTTAATAGTTGTTGTATAATCATATTCCTGGCCATATTGCGAACTCTTGTAATTCGATTTAGCTGAAAGTTCTTTCCACTGATCATCCAGAACAATTCTCTTAACGCGGTGCCCTCCACCGAGTTTTGAACCAATGGGATTATACAGACGGATCCAGGATTTATTCCGGACGAATTCTTTGCCATAATCTTTATTTCTCAAATTCCTATTAAAGCCGTCAAATAATTGCTTGATGGACTCAAACGTGCCGACAATAGATGTTACAATCTGTACAAAATTATTTGAGTTTGGATCTGCCTGTCCGTAAGCAATCCGTTGCAGATAAAGCCGTGTAAATTGCCACGCTGCTTTACTGATCGGGTTAACCGGATCTCCTCCGCCTTTCGTGCGTACTCCAGAGCCTTTAACTTCGACATATCCATGGGTATATTCGCTACCGCTTGTCGGCACAACACCCATATCATTTTTTTCTGCATACCCGGATACAAATTCAAAAGCCTGGTCTCCGGATTTTTTTAAATTGACAAGAAACCTGAAATAAATGTCCATAGTATCTCTGCCATAATCCCTTCGAATGATCCGTGTTGCTTCAGCCTCACTTATTGTTTGTGTGCCTGCAGTCTTTGAAATAGGTTTCAGTAATTTAAAAATCAAAAACGGATGACTATTATTCCCTTGCGCATTGTTATCCATGAGGCTTCCTAAAGAAGGTGTTTCAACCGCTTCCCCTGTCGGAGGTGAATAATTGCTTAGTGTTTTAACAGCATCAACCACTTTAAACATCTGTGTAGCGCCCTTATTCTGTACATAAGCATAATCATCGGATTCATATTCAACATTGATTGTTCCTCCAGAAGGTAAATCAATCCTTGTAAGATTCCACGACGCAGCATATCTATCCGTATTTGATTTGTTCTGATCAACGTATGGAAATTCAGAACTTGATAATTCTGAAAGTGTATTTCCGTATGAACAATCGGTTGATCCTCTATTTGGTTTGTAATAGCCCCAGCGATCATAATCTTTCATACCATATGATGGGTTCTCTACATTATACGAAAATTTATATGCATTCAGCGTTCCTTTATATGATTTTCCGTAAGTAAAATAAATGCGTTTTAAAGTCAGTTTACCTCCCGTATTGTTTGTTATTGGAGTTTTGCCATAACGTGTATTATTTTCAACGCCTTTACAAAAACCATTTTCAACAGAAGTACATAATGAATAATCGTATTCGAAATTTACCGACTTGATGGGTAATGCGTTTGCACCGTTTTTAATTTTATCTGGTTTGGCATACAGATTGATCTGCTTCAGTTTTTTCATCGAATTCTGATCGATATCATTCTGATTTGTATACATTCCGCCATCTACACCCTTCACACCATTTGCATCTTCTCTGTTTTCTAAAATAAATTCAGCTACATGTGTTTTAGATTCTATTGAATGCACATACCAGATTTCTTTTTCTCCATACACAAATGATGCTTTATCGTCTGTAAAATCATTGTTAGCTAAGTTATTTTTTAATCCTTCATTATAATTGGCTTTGTTTTCAGCAAAAGGAACCCGCCATTTATACTTTGCGACAGCTTTTTTATAATTTATTTTTGTGTAGGTTCCGTAGTCATCATCTGTGGGCCCATCGCCTGTAATATCAATATAATCAGCAGAAACAATTGCTGTAAGCAGATAGGAATGTGCATAGCCAGGTGTAGTTACTTTTTCAAAATATTGATCAATGCCGCTTTTGTTTGATTGCGACCGTTCTGTTGTACTGTAGCTGGCAAGCCCTGTTGCACAGTTAACATCAGATGTTTCAATAGAAAATGTATATTCTTCCTGTGTTGTATTATATGCCGGTATGCCATATATGTAGCGTGTTCCATCAGGTCTTGTTGTTGTTATCTCAGAAATGTGGTGACCTTTATAATTTCCTCCGACACGAGTTGCTTGTTCTACAGATGTGTATCTGCCGGAAGCATCCATCTCATATGAACCATAGCTTTCAATTTTTTTAACGAGTGCAAAATTTGAAGCATCATCAGCGTTCAATGGATTAATTACCTGATTTCTGTTCTGACGTTTATGACGGGATACATTTGTTTTATCAATTGCATATTTGGAATTACCTGCTCCCTGCCCCTTGCGAAATTCATCGTTAGCCGTTACACCTAAACCATTACGGGTTAATGTTAATTGAACAGGTTCAAAGCCACCCATGTTATTAAAAAACGCTGGATTCTCATCCGTCCCTTTTTCCCCTGCCTGCTTAAAGTAGACAGGTTCATACAAAGGGTTTCCGTTTTCACCTTTTCTGAATGCAAGGGTACGTGTGGATGGACTGAATTCATTGTTCCATACTCCCTGAGATATATTTGAGATACTTGCACTGAATTGTGCACCAACGTGGGCTGCGTTCCCAACTCCAAATTCTAAACCCAAACTGGTATTGGCACCACCGAAATTTGAAAAAGTAGGATCTGACACAACACCTACATCGCTTCGATATGGACGGTACATTCCTCCAACTCCTTGTCCGGAAACAGAATAAATATCATAAGTAAAGTTTGTCAACGGAAGATTGGGTGTTTGTTTTGTAAACACCCCGTCTTTCTCTCTGTTGAAATCCATCAATGTATTACCAGCAATTACTGCTTGATCTGCATATAAATATCCATACGCATTCATTGTTTTGTTCTTATCAACTAAGAATTGACCGGAGAAATAACCTGAAATATGTACATCTGGATGTGAGCCGTAAAGGGCCGCGCCAAAGGTTGCCGAATACGTACTTCCCAGGTTCATCATATTCATAGGAGTGTAGGGCACATATGTATTTGGTGTCAATGAAATTGCACTTCCACCGTTGCGACTGAATGAATTTCGGACAGTATTGGTTTCAACGATTTTATCGCCTTCAAAAGTGATCGCTGTTTTATTTAAATAATCACTTTGAACAGAAAAACCAAGAGAAAGATTTTTTAAACCTGCTCTTGAATTAAATGCGAGTCCTACTTTCCCCGACAAATCCCTTTCCACATAATCTCTGTCTTTAGTTTGTTTTGTAAAACCTATAGACGGACTTATTTCGGTGCCTTCGTTTGAACTGGCAGAAAGACCAAGGCCCATGGTTAATGCTCCATCATTATTTGTCTTTCCAATACTGATTGAAGGGTTAACAGAAACATCAAAACCCATACCTGTATAATTGTTATATGAAATTCCCAAGCCAGCATTTAACTTAAAAAAATCAACACCAAATAACTTCGTTGTTATGCCTACAGAACCGCCATAAGTCTTATTATCCTTCATATGGAATTCCTTGTTTACCTGATCTCCTTTGAAGTCATCGGGCATACCGCGCATGCTGCGATTAACAACACCCGGATTTATATTCCAGCCAAGACCAACCCAACTGGCTTCCTGATCTGAAGTGATTCCGGCATTGTAACTGATATTGATTGGATACCCACCAACATCCATTAAAGGAATGTTATAATTGAAATCTCCTGATGCAACACTCACCATATCCGATGTGCCGACAGGTTGAAAACTTTGTACTTCCGGTTGACTTGGACCGCCTGTGAGTGCAAAGGCTGCGGTAGGAGCAAAAATCTCAAGAGTAATATTAAGAACAAGAACAATCGCAATGATCCTCGTCCACTTACTTTCATATATACTTTTCATAATCCTCTATTACTTTACCTGCAATTCAGGCATGTTGTTTAGCGCTTCTTTACTGATGGTAAATTTTATGATGCCATTTTGAAATAATCGATCTCTTAATATGATGGTTTTATCTTCATAGTTAAAATCTTTTTTTGTCTTAAGAGCAATGCGTTCTTCTTCCGGCATATCAAATGCAAATAAAAAAGTAGCTTCTGGAGCAATTCCATAAACACGTTCAAACAGATGCGTTACACAAGTAAGTGTATCATTTCCGCTTACAAGAATTATGTCTTGAGGAATATTAAATGAACAATAATAAATTCGATTTTGATATTCCTGTTCCGACGAAACCCGAAATTTCAATAATTCTTTATTTGAGTTTAAATTCTTTATTTTCAATGTGATATACTGAAATCC
>Ga0326734_1000091_pt1 | contig 30373 bp, 47 predicted proteins | sample 15_GP2_1315_FD_207944 | JGI IMG/M metagenome (GOLD analysis project Ga0326734, IMG submission 207944) | Glacier ice microbial communities from Ngari, Tibet, China - 15_GP2_131.5 | ecosystem: Environmental > Aquatic > Freshwater > Ice > Glacier | place: China: Ngari, Tibet | collected 2018-07-18 | reverse complement strand
TAGTAGATTAATAAAAATAAATTAAAATAAAAAATTAAAAAATATAAAGATGGAAAATAGTAAAGAAATGAGATCACAAACTAGCGATTCTCAATTAGTGGGTAATATTAAATTATTAGTGGAGAAAATGACTAATGATATAATTAAAAAAAGTTATGTAATAAATGTCGATAAAGAAACGGTTAATCATTTAGAATTTTTAGAATTTACCACAACACATTTAACGATGAATGGTAGAAAAAAATTAAGTAAACGTATTCATCATGCTTTTAATAAAAACGGTCTTCGCACAATAAATACTTTTTTTAGTATTCTTCGTTCAAGAGGTATAATAACTTCTAGAGTTGAAATTAAAATAAGTGAGAAAGAAGCTAAGATTAATAAACTTAGAATTGAATATAAAAAACTTAGAGATACTGCTGAATTAGCTAGGTTAGCTTATCAAACAGAGAAAGGGGATTTTTATAAATACTAAATCTTTAATATAATTTCACTATTTATAATAAAATGAAATTATGTTAAAAAATTTAAAAAAAATCTTATCCTCTGATGGGAGTATATCCAGCAAACGAGTGATTTCTGTTGGTGCGTTTCTATTACTAGCTCTAGGTTTTCTATGTAATTTATTCTTTAAATTAACTATAGATAAATCAATGTACGATACAATGTCATACATTGTAGTGGCTGGATTAGGATTTACCGCCAGCGAACTATTTTCTGGTGGTAAAAAAGATGTCGATCCCGATGACGAGGAAGATGTAAAGTAATTAAATGGGTAGTGTAAAAACTACCCATTTTTTTTGTTTAATAAATAAATATTTATATCTTTGTAAAAAATAAATAAAATGGAACGATTGAAATTTGCAATTAATATACCAGCTGATGTTTTATTAATTCACGAGATTTTCAAAAATGAAGGTCTTGAATTATTATTAGTTGGTGGGTGTGTGAGAGATTCTATTATTGGATCATCAATTAAAGACTGGGACTTGGTAACAAACGCTAATCCAGATGAAGTTGAGCGTCTATTAAACACAACCAAAGATAGAGTAACATTCAATACAATTCCAACTGGTAAACAGTTTGGGGTAATTAACGTTTTCACTACTCTAGGCGGTGAATTCGAGATAGCCACTTTCCGTTCTGATGGGATATACTCAGATTCAAGAAAACCAGATTCAGTAACTTTTGGTAACATTGAAGAGGATGCTCAACGTAGAGATTTAACAATAAACTCTCTTTACTACGATATAAACACTTTTGAAATTATAGATTTTAATGGTGGTGTTGATGATATTATATATAAAGTAATCAGAACCGTTGGTGAACCATTCAAAAGGTTCAACGAAGACCGTTTACGAATTTTAAGAAGTATTCGTTTCGCAAATAGATTTAGATTTAGATTAGATAGTGATTTAGAAGCTCTTTTAAGATCTAATTTAGAGTTAACTGGGGTTTCTAATGAAAGAATACGTGCGGAGTTATTAAGTACTCTTAAAACGGCTAAAAACAAGCATACCGCTATCAAAATGTTCAATGAGTTCAATCTATTAGAGAAGATGTTTGTTGGATTGGATTTAGAACTTAAAAAACTTAAAAGAATTGTTGGTGTTGATGAATTAGTGATACTAGCATTTATATTACGTAATAATAGTTTAGCTAAATTAGGTAAAATTTTAAACGTTTTAACTTACTCGGTTGATCAAGTCAACGCGATAATATTTCTAGTATCACTACTCGCTTTTAAAGATGAAGATATCATTTTATTTAAGAAGCGACACACCAATGTAAAATTAACTTCAGCTCAAATCAAATCGTTTGGTAAAATAACTGAATTACATGAAAAAACAATTAAATCATTGATTAATTTCAAATTGAGTATTGATGGTAATGATGTGATGAAAGAATTTAATCTTAAAGGGATTGAATTAGGTAAAAAAATATCTGAACTTGAAGTTGAAAATTTTAAAAATATGGTAAAAAGTAAATAATGAATATAAATATAAAATTAGAAAAGGGTGATGTAATTAATTTAATATTAGGAACCTCACCACCATTCAACCTACAAGACGATGATTTAATATCAAAATGTGGCTATATGAGTAGACCAGCGTTTTCAAATTGTGATGAACGCTGGTATTGGGATGATGATAAATTGGAAAAATTATCGATAGAAAATTTATTATTAATGTTTAATATTTTAAAATATCGAGAACCTAAAATAGTTTCTGATATTACTGATCCAAATATACTTAAACCATATCCTTATATTAAATTAGGTGAGGGTGGAACTGAAATGAGGTTACGAGCTAATAACTCATACTACAGAGATGCTGGACATTGGGAAATTGGTTACAACTGGATTAATAATAAACTCATTTCTCATTTTAGCGATAATGAAGATCGTTTGAATGGTATTGAAATGTTTGAAATTACAAGAGAAGAATACGCTAAAGCTAATAACCAGTATTTACCAAATAATTATTAGAAAATTTAAATATGGAAAAAAATATAATTTATTTAGGTGATATTCATGGTAATTTCACACAACTTAGGGCTTATATTAATAGATTGAATATAAGTGATACGACAATCATCCAGGTTGGTGATTTTGGCATTGGGTTCACAACTAAAAAAAATGATGAAGAAATTTTATTTGAATTAAATAAATTCTTAGAATCAAAGACTATCATTATGTTAGCCATTAGAGGGAATCATGATGACCCTTTCTATTTTAACGGGGATCACATGTATTCAAATTTAAAATTACTCCCAGACTATACCGTAATGGATATCGAGGATGAAAAGCACTTATTTGTTGGTGGAGCCATTAGTATTGATCGTAAATATCGAATTGAAAATGATAAGGTCTATGATCGTATGGGTGTGGCTAAAAATAGTTACTGGAAAGATGAGGTTTTTGTTCTAAATAAAAAGAAATTGAACAAAATAAAGGGTATTGATGTTTTAATTACACATACAACACCAGATTGGTGTTTTCCAGTTAATTACGGTAGTTTTCCAGAAATTGTTCGTAGTTTTGCGAATGATGATCCATCATTAATTTTTGATTTAACTATGGAAAGAGAAGAATTGGGTAAATTTTTCAGTATTTTAAGTGAAAATAACAATATTAAACATCATTTTTACGGTCACTTTCATAATTCACATACGGTTGAGAATGAAGGTTGTACCCACCACCTATTAGGAATTTTCGAATTTAAACAATTAAAATAAATATGAGTGATAAAACAACGTTAGGAACGCGAATGAAAGAAAATTTCGAAAATAAGAGTAAACAATTCTTAACTAAAAAGGTTCCTACAATAATAAGATTAGATGGAAAAGCTTTCCATACATTTACAAAAAAATTAGATAAGCCATTTGATGAAGGTTTAATCGCTGACATGCAAGCTACAACCGAATACCTATGTGCGAATATTCAAGGAGCTAAATGTGGTTACACTCAATCAGATGAGATTTCAATATTATTAACTGATTATGAAAAAGAGAATACTAGCGCTTGGTTTGATTACAATGTTCAAAAAGTAGTTTCTATTGCAGCTAGTTTAGCAACAGCTAAATTCAATGAACTTAGAGTTAGGAGAACTTTAAATAGAGAATTAAGTAAACCGCAAATTGATAAGAGTACGATTTACGATCTTATTGAATGGGTTAGTAATACTAAGTTGGCGAATTTTGATGCTAGAGTTTTTCAAATTGATGATAAAGAAGAAGTGGTTAATTGTTTTGTTTGGCGCCACCAGGACGCTGAAAAAAACAGTGTGGCTATGTTAGCGCAAAGCTTATTTTCACCTAAAGAATTACATAAAAAACATGGTGGTGATATGCGTTTAATGTGCCTTGAAAAAGGAATTAGTTGGGATGATTTGCATTTCTCGAAAAAAAGCGGTAGCTTTGTAATTAGAAACACATACCTTAATGGTAAATTATATAGAGATGATAGTCCAGAAGGATTAAAAGTTGGTGTTGTAAGATCAAGATGGGAAGTTGTTAAGACACCTCATTTTGCTACCGAAAGAGATTCAATATTAAAATTTTTATAAAACATAGTTATGACATTATTAAACAAATTTATTAGTGAGAATGAAAATTTCATGGATATGAAATGGTCAATTGAAAATATTATTATAATTAAAATTTATAATAGTTTATTTAAGAAATTAGAGTTAGAAAAATCAGATTTTTTAGATAAGTTATTTAAACAATATATATTCGATCCAAGTGGTAACAATTTAATAATTAGTTTACTAGAATTTGATTTATTTTCTAGTAGTGTTGATGGTGAACCAAAAAAATTTTTAACAAAAGAAAAGTTAACTGAAATGTTATATAATACAATAGAATTGGATGAGCATAAAGTTTTAGAAACATTATTAACTTCTTTTTTTAACGACGTTAGAGATGGGTTTATAACATTAAATGAATAAATATGAAAGCGAGTTTAATTAAAAATAAAGCGGTTATTGATGAATTCGTTTCAACTCCAAGATACCCTTCACCTGGCGTAAGGAGTAATGAAAATAATAGTATTAAACTTGCAAAAGGTAAATTTAATAACGTTCCAATGGACGTCTCTGATTTTTTGGATATGTTAGCAGTTTACCATTTAGATAAACCATCTGCTTTAGTTTATTTAATTCCATCAGTAGTTAATGAATTAGTTGATTCTGACTTAAACCCCGTAAGAACTAAAACTTGGGCGGGTGGGTATCCATCTTATTTTATATCTAAAGATAAAAATCATTCTGAGTATATGGCAAAAATGTTTACTAATTATGTTAATTTAGGTATATCGTCTACATTATTTCATTGTAAAATGGGTATTGGTTTAGGGTATTCAAAAGAAGCTATTTTAGATTTTTTAACTCGAATTAGGAAATAATATTTTTTAATTTTATATAACTATTTATATTAAACATTAGTATGAAACCACAGCTTAGTAAATCTAAAATAGAAAAAAACATTGTTGAAAGTTTTGCCTCAACAATGAAAAGAATGAATAACGTCAATGAAGCGTTTGAAAGTAATTCACTTAAAAATGAGTTCAATGCAACAGCTCTAATAAACAGAAATCAATGGAGATATTTTGTTAGAGAGGAACGTGTTGAGGAAAAATGGGATTCAAATAACGGTTGCGTTATTATTCTTATTGGCGGGAAACAAGAAGGGGTATTTTTCCCTAATTTAGGTAGAATAGATTATAATAAAGAAACTGAATTAAGTAAAAGAATTAATAATTTTAATTGGGATAGAAATATCAATGATGAAACATTTTCCGAGAGTGCAACGCCATACGGAACTGAAGATGAATATAATTTTAATAATGACGTTAATAACGCTGAAGTGAAAAGTAGTAAGATAATAGATGTAACTAATATTAGAGAAATTAATTCTTTGATTGGTGATGATAGGGCTAGATTTGCTTCTATTTTTTCATCTATTAGAGAAGAGATTAAATCAATGAGAATTAAAAACGAAACTATAGTTGCAACCGATAGTCATGACACTTGTTGGATCTTCGAAGTATTAAATGTTGATGATTCTAAAATATTTCTTGAATTTACTGGTACCGCTAAGTAACTATAAATCAACAAATTAAAAAATAAATAAAAAATAATTCAAAAAAAGTTTTGTTTTTAAAACACTTTGTAGTATCTTTGTACTATATATAATAAACATATAAATTAAAATGAAAAATCGTAACATGCATATTATCTCGAATAGTTGGTCGTCTAATAATAGACATCAAGCTGAGGGTCGTGTATATGGTTTAACGAAATCATAATTATATTTTATTAAAACAATAAAACTTAAAACACAACCCTCACCTAAATAGTGAGGGTTTTTTATTATGGGATATTTAAGAAAATTGGGTTCGGAAAAAATAAAAAGGTTAACAGAAGATTTTGATTATTTAAACGATAAATATAGGAAAATAGCTGATGCTGGCGGATATAAAAATGAATTAGTTTTTAAAAAAGAGCATGGTGAAATAATAGTGTTTGTAAAACTAGATGATAGCGGCGATTAACGCCGTTAAGTAACAAAAAATTAAATATGGTGTTTGTAGTCCGTAATGGTAGCGGGGTTGGTTGTGAGCCAATTGATAGGAATATCCTTGCGGGTTCGAGCCCCGTCTTTCACCCTAAATATAGAAGAGTAATCCGAGTAGGTCTATCGGAAGCAGTCTTGAAAACTGTCAATCCTTAAAAGGGTGTGTGGGTTCGAGTCCCACTTCTTCTGCCAAAATAAAGAAAATGAAAAAAGAATTTGATATGCTTTGAGGTCTGCTAAACAACAGATTTAAAAGTAATGAGCGTAAATAGAAACAGAGCTTTATATAATAAAGCAACAACCAACAAACAGTATCTTTCAATGCAAGATAATTTCATGTATAATGATTTGTACTGGGAAGATTACGGAAGCAGAAGAAGCGGTATTTTTGTTTGGGAATATCGAAAATTCAGGTCTTGGAAACATAACCGAAAAAAACAATGGAAGTAAATTTTCATTAAATTGTGGATTAGCTCAGTTGGTTAGAGCGCGAAACTGATAATTTCGAGGCCGTAGGTTCGAGTCCTACATTCACAACAACACACGTCTATAGTTCAATGGTAGAATAAGGGTCTCCAAAACCCTTGATAGGGGTTCGAATCCCTTTAGTCGTGCAAATTAAAATTATCCTATAGCTCAGCGGTAGAGCGGCACCCTGTTAAGGTGAGGGTCCTAGGTTCAATCCCTAGTGGGATAGCAAATTAATAATAAATGAAACATTAAATGAAAACAATTGATGCTATTAAAGAGTATAAAAAAACATTGGGTTGGAGAAAACGAATATTTTGGTTTTTTAAAACTAAGTATTTAGGGGTTAAGTATAAATTTCAAGATTATATTAACAAAAGGTAATAAGTTTTTGTTTATTAATGAAATAGTATTACCTTTGTTAAAATATTTAATATGAGTTTATTTGATAATAAAAGGGTTAAAATAGAGGGAATGTATTCTGATAATAATTGCTGCCCCAAATGCGGCCAAGAGGCTGAAGAGTTTGATGGGAGTTATAGGTTTATTAATTTTATTAGATACCCTCAATTTCTAAATGAAACTAGAGATCAAACAGCTAACGGTAATTTTCATGATTGGCAAGAAGTACATTATTGTTTAGAATGTGAAATACAATATTATTTTGATAACGGAATTTAATAAAAAATAAAATGAAGAATAAAAAAACAATTGAAGAGTCAATAGCTGAGAGTTTTAGTAGAATATTTGGGGATTCGGCCAATTTTGCGGTTAAACCAAAGCCTTATGATAATAGTTATCAAATTTGGGCCTCTGAAATAGCTGGTAAAACTAAATTGAGAATTGAAAGTAGAGACCGATCAAAGGTATTATTAAAAGAAGCTTACGAAAAAGGTGAATTTGATTTAATAATCCAGCATCTCGAAGAGGCTAAAAAATTGAAATAATATGAAAGAAAGTATTAAAAAAGCGATGGATTCTGATTGCATATTATCAATCACAATGGGTAAAAGTAATGATCGTCCCAATAAAATTCAAATAGTAAAAAGTGTTTTTACAAAAGAAACTGAACGTACATGTCCTATGTCTGATTTGTTAAACAAGCTAGAAGCTGAAGGTATTGAAACTAAAATAAAAAGAAAATTTATAAAATAGAGGGTTAAGCATAGTGGTACTGCCGCGGATTGCTAATCCGTTCAGCGTTAATTCGCTGCGTGGGTTCGAATCCCACATCCTCTACAAACTGGCGGTGTAGCTCAACTGGATAGAGCATTGGTTTTCTAAACCAACGGTTATAGGTTCGATCCCTATCACAGTCACAAAGATTAAAATTCTCCTGTAGCTCAGTTGGTTAGAGCATCTGACTGTTAATCAGAGGGTCCCTGGTTCGAGCCCAGGTGGGAGAGCAAAACAAAGTTGGTTACTGCTGCTTGTTCCGTATCGCAGTTATAAAGATGTCTCAGTTAACGGAACCCAATATGGAGAGCTTGCCTTAGTAGCCTAAAGGGAATATACATCAACCAATATGGTGAGTTAGCTCAGTTGGTAGAGCGCTGGGTTCATACCTCAGAGGTCGATGGTTCGAGTCCATCACTCGCTACTAAAAAAATAAACTTCACGGTCCTATAGTTTAACTGAACAAAATCCTTGGCTTCGAACCAAGAGATTGATGGTTTGAATCCATCTGGGATCTCTAAAACCTACCTATTCGGTGGGTTTTTTTCTTTTTATAATACTATTTATTTGATATGAATCAACTAATAAAAAAATTACTTAGAGAAGCTTTAAATGTTGGGTCAGACTTCACATTTAACATTGAAAGTCGCGATCATTATAAAGGTCAAGATTATATGGTGATTAATATGTTTAAGGGTGAAGAACGATTAGCTTTCGCTGATTTCTCTATATATGAAGGTAAAGTTTTTATTGATATTGTTGAATCAATCGTTAAAGGTCAAGGGTACGGAACATTAATAATGCAACATTTGGCTGAAGTATATAGTTATGAAAACTTAGAAAGAACTTCTTTAACTCCAGATGGCGTTAAAATGAGAGCTAGGTTGGATAAGACTTATAATTTCAATTATGATAAGCATAAAGAGAACCAAAGTAATCATCTTACACTAAAACATATTGACAACATCAAGAATCCGATGATTAAAGAATTCTTGAAAGATATGGTTTTAAATGGTTACAAATATACTTGGGCCAAATGGTTAAAAAACCCAGATTTTTCAGAATTTAACAATTCATTGTCTACTAAATACGACTTGGATTTTAATGATGTTTCTGATATTTCCGAATGGGTCAAAGGATCAGTTACCAATGACAATAGACCAGATGACGATGTTCCTTCACCAGTACTAAAGGATTTGGGAAAAATATTTAAAATATGAAAGACTTTATAAAAAAACAATTAAGGGAAGCCTTAATTAACGAAGATTACGACTCACAAAAAGAGATGGAAAAACTAGCAAGTGAAGTCTTGAAAAATATTTGTAGAAAGTTAATTCAAGAGGTAATTAGAACTAAAATGGCAATTAGAATCCCACCATTTATTAATATTTTCGAAGGGTTATCATCTAAATTTAATATTTTAAATAAATTTTTGCAAGATTATAAATTAAACTTATATCTTGAAAAAATCACTAATAAAGGTGAATTTATGGGTGGTAATAATGTAAAAATGGGTTCAATAACTTTAAAGTATGATTCATCATTATTAAAAAGATATATTTTAGATAAAGTGTTACCTGAATTACATGATGATTTATCTACAGATGAGGTAACTGAATTAATGCGAGATATGTACTTTTTCATATATAACTCAGAACTTTATTCTACTTTATTACATGAATTACAACATACTTATGATTCCTACAGATCGGGTAATAAATATAATTCGGACGCAGCATCTACCAATTACTATAAAAAATATGGTGGGAAAGATTTCGATCAAGAAAAACATGATAGGTATATAAAACTGCATCATGAAATTAACGCTAGATTCTCTCAAGCGATTAACGATATACAAATGACTAACTATAATTATGATGATTCTAATGACTTAGATTTAGCTAGAGAAACGATGGTTAATCTTAATGATTTTATGAATGAATTCATGAAAACTTTCTCAGGTTATTCGAAGATGACTCCTAAGATTCAAAAATACTTATTAAGGCGAGCTTCACAGTATTACCACAAGGCCGAAGAAAATTTAAAAAACGATAATTAATTTATCGTTTTTTTTTGTTTTAGTTTTTATTAATAGTATTTTTGTAACCTAAACAAATTATAGTGGCTAAATTAAAACGTATTGGTGATGGTGCTGGTGACCAGGGCTCTACCAGTCAAGCAATCCTTTGGGATGATGAAGGTAAATTAAAAACCATTGTTTCCCACAAACCAACTATTGGGTGTTCAATGCTAGTTGGAAGTCCAAACGCTAGAACTTATGTTTACCAAGATTATTGGTTAACAACAATCGTTACTGAAATACTAGAAGAAAGTTCTGACGAAACCTACGTTAAATTCAAAACGGGTAATTCTACCTACGAATGGTGGCTTTAACCTAAAATATTAATCTTCAAAAGATTAAAATCGGTAACAAAAAAACACTTTATTTTTTTTTGAGTTTTCCCGTAAAATATGTTAGTTAAATTTAGATAAAACAATAATAAATAATTACTTTTGTGGTATGGAAAATAAGATGATAGATTTAATTAAAGATGGTTGGCACCTTGTTGGTGCTGAGATCCCACCTAACGAATATGTTTGGGTGATCGACCATGATGGTAATAAAGGAATCGGCCAACCATTATTTTACCCATTCAGATTTGATGATGGAAAAGTTGTTTATACTGAAGAGACTCACGATGGAACTTGGGGAGGTTTATACAACCCAGAAGGTGTGTTATCATTTCCAGAATATTGGAAAAAAATTGATTGTAAATTCAGAAAGTTATGTATTTTTGACATGGATGGTACTTTAATAGCAACAGAACCACCAGAAAGTGGTAAACAAAAATGGTTTGATAAAACTGGAGAACCATGGCCACATTCTGGTTGGTGGGGGCGTAGAGAGTCTTTAAACATAGATATCTTTGATAATGAATTGATTATGGATACTGTTTCCGATTTATATGACGAATCTAAAAACGAAACATCATTATTGGTTCTAATGACTGGTAGACATAAAGGTTTAACGAAAGAAGTTGACTTATTATTGGATAAACATGGTTTAAAATTTCATGAGAAAAAATTAAATGATCGTGATGAAACCATTGTTTGTAAAATACGACAAATTGATGAACTATTATTCAAATACCCATTAATCGAAGAAATCGAAATTTGGGAAGATCGACCAGAGCATATTGAAGTTTTTACAGAAAAACTGAAACGTTTTAGTTATAAATTTAAAATTAATTTAGTTGGTGATGGTAACAAATAAAAGAGCATATTTCGAATATGAATTCTCGGAAGAATATGAATGTGGTATTAAATTACTAGGTACTGAGGTAAAATCATTACGCAAGAACGGTTGTTCAATTAATGAAAGTTTTTGTGTTTTTATTAATAATGAATTATTTGTAAAGCAAATGCATATTGCTGAATACTCCGAAGGTGGTAAATATTTTAATCATGATACTGTACGACTTCGTAAATTATTATTGAATAAAAGGGAGTTGAATAAATTAGAGAAGGGTTTAAAGATTAAGGGGAGTAGTATAATTCCCCTTAAATTATACTTAAATGAAAAGGGGCTATTCAAGTTAAAAATTGGGTTAGGTCGAGGAAAGAACAACTTTCAGAAAAAAGATAAAATTAAAAATAAAGATATCGATCGAGATACCGCAAGAACATTAAAAAATATATAATCTATGAAAAAATTTGTACTACAGAATAAATTTACCAATTATGATTCAGATTCATTTAAAAGATATTTAACGGATATTCAAGATATAAAAGTTCTTACGGTTCAAGAAGAATCAATATTAACAGCCAAATTGTCAAGCGGGGATAAAGAAGCAGCTGATGAGTTAGTACGAAGAAATTTAAGGTTTGTTATTAGTGTTGCCAAACAATATGTTACCGCTAATAATCGTTTAGAAGATTTAGTAAATGAAGGGAATTATGCCCTTATGGAAGCGGTTAAAAGATATGACCCAACAACTGGTTTTAGATTTTTTAGTTATGCTGTTTGGTGGATTAGAAGAAATATACTAATTTACAGTAATACTAATAAAATGATTAGATTACCGCACAATAAGAATTTTATCATTAATAAAATGATGGAACAATCCAAGTTAATTGAACAGAAATTGAACCGACAACCAACATACAATGATTTTATTGATTTAGGTTTTGAAAAAAGTGATATTTTAGATTTTTTAAATATTGATTTAATTACCCCAACATCAATGGATGCAACATCACATGAAAACTCAGGGGATGGAGAATTTATTATTAGCGATTCAATAGTTGATAATACTTTCGGAGAATCTGATAACTCATTACAATATGATGGGTTAAAATATAAGGTTAATGTTCTACTAAATAAAATTAAGAAACCAAAAGAACGCGAAGTTATTAAAATGTATTTTGGGTTATGTGGGTATGAAAGTAAGACGTTGCAAAATATTGCAGCTGAATTGGATATGACATCTGAGAGAATTAGACAAATTAGAGATAAGATTTTGATTGATTTAAAGCAGTACTCCGAAATATTATATTAAATTTATGGATAAAGATGAATTAATTCAAAGTGAGGTATACGCTTTCATGTATTGCCCTTGCATTCACGAAAGCGCATTCGCAACAGTAAGTTTACACAAAACTGAAAAAGGAGCTGAAATGGCTATGGCGTTTGATAAAGAAGCTAAACGCAAAGAACATGATAAAATGTATTCTAATTTATCTATTTCTGAAGTGTCAGAATTATATAGTGAGTTTGGTATTCATGAAGCTTGGAGTGTTGCTAAACTACCTATTTTAGAATAATGATTAATAACAATTTTTTAATAATTATTGAACTATTTATTATAAAAAGTACTATATTATGGATAAAATTAGGATAAAGAGTTTGCTTCATGAAACTTTCATTAGAGAAGATGAGGCACAAGAGCCAAGTGAAGATAATACTGGGTTATACAGGAGAGTTCAGAGTGTTTTAGATAATGAATTATTTAATCACTCAGCAATTATTAAAAAATTATGGGGTGATAAAGAAGCATCAAATCGCTCATTATTTAGAAAAAAATTATATAAAGAAGAAGATCAAGAATTTACTGGTGATGAATTAAAAAAAATATTAGCTATTGTAGCTGCCTTAATTAAACAAGTAGGTAACGGAAAATAAAAAAAGAGCCAATGGCTCTTTTTTTGGTTAAAAACTTGTTTAATTGGAAAAAGTTTTTTATCTTTGTAAGGTAATAATTAAATAACTGTATCATGGCTAATGTATCAAATCACAATTTCAACGGTTTTCCAATTGACGGATCGTTTCGCTCACAGACTCAGTACAATTTGTTTGCGGGTTATTTAGCTGAAGGATTTCATGCGAGTGCCGCTAGAAGCGTCCCTGGTGATGTTAGTATTTTCGGATTCTTTTTTGCAATACTTAATTTGGCCGCATGTTTATCTGCTGGTGTTTTGTTATTATTATGGGTTGTTTTATCTTGGTTATTTAAACTTATTTTTAAAAGTAAAAAACCTGTTCAAAAAATATACGAAGAAGAAGCTAGACCAGTAAACGCTGACTATAGTCCAGAAATGTTAGATTGGTTGTTATCGGATGAATATGCTAGACTTTGTGAAGAGAGAGAAAATAATGCATAAATTTTGAATTATTAATTAATAATGATATTTTTGTTCTAAAAATGAAGGATAAGGTATTATTATTTGATAAGAATGGTGAGATTAATGAGGTTTACGGGTTTAGAGCTCTACTAGATTCTTTTTTAATGGAAGATTTAGAAGTTTATTATAAAATTAATAAATATTATAATGAATTAAATAAAGATTTAAATGAACTAGTTGAATTAGGTTATGCTGAGGAAATTAATGGATCAAAGTATGATGAAATTGAAATTGAGAAATCATTACTTCTATTGACTGGAGAAATAGTTGAAAATTTCGGAATTCGTAGATTAAATAAATGGACCAATGAAATTGATTATGATTGGCGAGCTAAAAAACCAAAATTAAGATAAAAAAAAGGTGAAGAAATTTACCTTTTTTTTTATGTGTAAAATTGTTTTTCTCTATTTAAAATAATATTTTTGTTTTAAATAGAAAAAATGGAAGAAAAAGTAGTGTTGAATGTTGTTCATATCGTAACAATTAAAAGTAAATCAGAATTGTTTAAAGGAGATGAACCAGCATCATTCATTGAAAAAATTGAATTAGAAGAAAATGGGTTTAGTTTAGTTTCACAAAAAGGTTTATACTCTGTTGGCGATAAAGCAGTATACATTGAACCAGATTACAATTTATCTGATATTGAATTATTTGATTCATTTATCAGACCAGATGGAAATCCAAAAAAATCTTTATTGGGGTCAAAAAACCGTATTAGAGCAAAAAAGTTTAATTTTCACTCAGGTGATTTTGAACCAATCTACTCTGTTGGAATTTTATTACCATTAAGTTTAGTTAGTGAGTACGTTGCTAAAAATAAGTTAAAAGGTAAAAGTTTAACTGAACAATTAGGGATCACTAAATGGGAAGAGCCTGAACCAACAAATGGGGGTAGACAAAATGGAGGTAGACCGTTTCCATCTAATATGTATAAAACTGATGAAGAAAACATTAATAATAGATGGGGTAAAATGGTTTTCCCATCAAGATACATTGGGTCATTAAAATCTGATGGTAGTTCAACAACAATTTTCCACAAGAATGGTAAATCTGGGATTTGCTCAAGAAATATGGAAATACCAGCTTTTATAAACAAAGTGGTTGGTCGTAAAAACCCAACTTTATTTGATAAGTTATTATTGTTTTTTGGGTTTAAAGTTGATCTATTAAAACGAGAATTGGTTGAGAATGATGATAAATTTATATTGTTATGTAAACCATACTTAGAAAAGTTAGAAGCTTATTGTATTGAAACTAAACAAAATTTAGCGTTACGAGGTGAAGCTAATGGTCAAGCATGGAAAGGTAGTGGAAATAAGAATAATCCAGATGCTAAGAATCAACCAAATATTAAATTTTTTGGTGTTGATAATTTTGATGGTAGAACTGTAAAGTTAGGGGAAGCTGAATTTAGTAAAATATTAGTTGATTTAGAAGTTCCTAGATGTGAGGTTATTTTTGATAAAGTTTTTAATGATAAAGAAGAATTAGTTAAAGAATGTGAAGAGTATTTTAAACATAATTTAGTAGAAGGTATAGTAATTAGAAACGAGTTTTCAACCTTTTCAGCTAAATACATGTCATTAGAATACGATTCAAAAAAATAAAAAATATGTTATTAGTTGGTTTAGTTATTTTGGTAGGTTTGTTTTGGTCAATGGTTATTTTAGGTTATTATCAAGAACATAAAAACGAGGTTAATCTTTTTTATTATAATAAAAAAGAATTGGTAAGTTTTACGGAGTTTTGTAAGTTAGTTTCTAGAATCAATTTTGATATTGTAACTGATTCACCTAGACATATGATTTCCAGATGTGGTAAATATGAAATATTAGGTACTACATTTATTATTGATGGTAAAGCTATTCTATTTAGTTTTTTTGATTTTAGTAAAGCTAATATTTTTATTCTTTTTAAAAAGAATAAAAATATTCTTAATTTTAAAGAAAAAACAACACAAGAATTAATTATTCTTAGAGGATTGCCTGGAAGCGGTAAAAGTACTGAAGGTCGTAAATTGGTTAGTAATGGTATAATTCATTCAACAGATGACGTTATGACGCAACTAGGTAATGGAAATTATTCAACCGCATTTAAAGTTTTAGATGAATTTGGTAGACCAAAATTGTTAGGTACAGCTCATAAAATAAATGAGTATAGAGCTAAAGAATCGATGGCTAAAGGGATTACTCCAGTAATTATTGATAATACAAATCTAAATCGTGGAAGTATAAAACCATACGTGAAAGAAGCGCTTAGATTAGGTTATCACGACGAAAATATTAAGTTTATTGACGTTGGAACTGGTGGTAAAACTTTAGAAGAATTAGCGGAAAGAAACGAACATAATGTTTCGTTAGAAATGATCACTACTATGTACGAAAAATATAAAAATAGTGGTCCAATAGATTTAAAAAAATTATTTGAAAATGGGAAAAATATCGTATAGCGCGGTTGTCTTGGATGTAAGTTCAGTGACCAAGATAAAGAATTGGATTGGGGAAGATTTTAATGGTAGCGAATGGAAATTAATTGCTCATCATGCAACAATATGCATGGGCGAATTACCTGAACATATGAAACACAGAGTAGGTGAGATTGTAACCCTCACTGGCTTTATGTTTGGTTCTAGTGATAAGGCTATGGCTATTGAGGTTGAAGGGATAGAAAGTAAAAATAAAATTCCTCATATCACAATCGCAATTAATCATGAAACTGGTGGAAAACCAGTAGACTCCAATAAAATTACTAATTGGAAAAAAATTAAAATGTTCGATGTAACTGGGGTAATCACTGAAGTTGAATACCCATAATAAAAAGTAAGTGAAAGATAAATTATTATTATATGAAAAAGAAGGGTGGATTAAATCATCTAAACATCCTTCTTTAGATTTATGGGTGTGGTCCTACACTCAAAAAACACAATACGATGCAAAATGGGACTCATTAACACTGATTTGTCGTGGATTAATCACTAATAAAAACGGTGAGATCATTTCAAGAGGATTTAATAAATTCTTCAATTGGGAAGAAAATAAATTAAACCCAACAGCTGAAGAGTTAAAAAATGTTAAATTAACTGAAAAAGTTGATGGATCATATATTGGTATTTTTTGGTTCGCGAATCAATGGGTAATCAACACAAAAGGTAGTTTTATTACTGAGCAAGGTGAAATGGCGGCATCAGTATTTAATTCATTTACTAATGTTGATAATTTCTTTTCAAAAGATTTAACACATTGTTTTGAAATCATATATCCACAAAATAGAATCGTTGTTAATTACGACGGAAAAACTGAATTGGTATATTTGGCTACAATTGATTTAAACGGGTCTAAGAGTTATTTAAAATCACTGCCAGAGGGTATGAGAGCGACTAAACTATATGATTTTGATTTTGATTATGGAAAACTAAAATCATTGAATGTTGAAAATGAAGAAGGGTTTGTAGGTACTTTACCAAATGGTGATATGTTTAAGATTAAATTCGAAAACTATATTACTTTACATGGTATTGTTACGCATACTTCTTCATATGTAATTTGGGAATATTTAAAAACTGATCTATCATTTGAGTTTTTAATTGAAAATACTCCAGATGAATTTTATAGTTTCGTTAAAAAAGTTAAAGAGGATATTTTATCACATTTTTCTAAATTAAAAGAGGCTGTTTCAAAAGAATACTTTACATTTGCCTTAGAAAATATCGAAAGCGATAAAGAATTTGCTGCTCGTGTTTTTAAAGAGGCTAAATACCCATCACAAATGTTCTCTTTGCGAAAAAACTCGTCAATTGACAAATGGTTGTGGGAAATGGTTAAACCAAAATTTCAAATACCTTTTAAAGATGAATGTAAAAATTAATAAAGAAGAGTCGGATTACTTGTTAACCAAAGCTGCTGTAAAATATGTTGTTGGTTCTAAACTGTATGGGACGGATACTGAAAAATCGGATACTGATGTATTGGTTCTTTACAATTCGTTCCATATAAATTTTGATGTAACTCTAGTTCCAACACATCAGCTTCAGTATGATGATTTGGAAGCTAATACCCAGTATTTATTTACATCTACAACCCAATACGTTCAAAATTTATTTAAAGGTGAATCTACTATAAACGCTGATGTGGTATTATTTGAGGATTCAGCAACCATTGATTCTAAATTAATGATATTAAGAAGTTTTAAGATAATTAAAGCATATCTTGGGTTTGCAAAGAGGGATATTAAACAGTTAGAGAAGAAATTATTCCACGTTAGAAGAGGGTTGCACACGGCCGAATGTTTACTTAATAGCACAATAGTCGAAAAGAGTAATTTATTGCGTTTTGATGAATTATACCCATCAAAAGATGTTGAATTCTATCTTAATCTTGAAAAAACTTTAAGATTTAGATTATCCGAACAACACGCTAAGGGATTAATTTCAGATTATAATTCAAAAATGATGGTACAAAACTTTTTAGAAAGTAAATCTGATATTGAGAAGTCAATTATAAATAAGTTGATGGGGTCCATGAATATAAGAGAATTTAAATATTAATAAAAAATAAAATTATGAGTTACAGTAGCATTGGAGAAGGTTTAGATACTATTTTATATATTATTATCGGATTTGTTTTCGTTGTTGGGGTTAGTATAACCTTATTTATTGTTGGTTTAACTGATTCACATGAATTAGTGGTTAAAAAACCTTTAATCCCAGAAATTAGATTAGCTACAGATGGGAAGAAAATTGATACTCTTTATGTGTATAAATTAAAATAGAATGGTTTGAGGATAATATTTATCTTCAAACCATTTTTGGTTGTTATATACGAATAATTTTTCAAATTACGTTGTTTTTCTTAATTTATTATAATATTTTTGTACTAAATAAATATTATGAATAAAAGTTTAGAATTAAAAAGGGATGCAACCCTTCCTAATGGGTTAACCTTTAAAAAAGGTGAAGGTTTTGAAATTGTAATGGGTGTTGTTTATATGTATGGTTATCCAATCGTTGGATCAGTCAAAACAACTATAACAAACTGGATTAATAACAATCCATCATTATTCAATGACGTTTCAAATCAACATAGATAAATGAAGTTCGAAGATTTAACCGATAATGATATCGAATATGCAAAAAGTGTTTATCTAAATAAAGATTTAAGTTGGGATCAAAGAATGACAACTCTAGTACAATTCTTTGGTAAATCAGAAAGAACAGTTAGAAAATGGTGTTCAGAAAAATTGGGGTTCAAAGAAAAAATTGAAATTGAACCAGAACAATATATAAAAGCTAAGCATAAAGTTCACGATGGGACCAAAAAACGTTTTATTATTACCTGGGCTCAGAACAATACACCAGTACATAAAGGATTTCTACAAAATATAGAATCATATGCGCAATTTATTAATGCTGACATTCACATAATAGCTGGTAGATATAAAAACCCAACTAGTATATGGTCTAACAAACAAGAAAATGATGAATTTTGGGCTAAAGAGGTTTTGCCTTATCTAGATGCTAATAGACATGATATTCACAAATACGTTTCTATATTATCTGATATTAAAATTCAGCCAACAGCAGTAAATCCAATGACTGGTATGCAAGCATTAAGTGGTCAGAATTCATGTATTTTTGGTAGCCCTAAAGTACAAATGGAAATGATCCCAGTACTTGAGGGAAATAAACCAAAAATGATGTTAACTACTGGAGCAGTTACTAAAAAAAATTATACTGATTCTAAATCTGGTAAAGTTGGTGATTTTCACCATACATTTGGGTTTACTGTTGTCGAAATAAAAGATGATAATACATTTTTTGTGAGACAAGTTACTGCTAGTGATAAAACTGGGGATTTTAGTGATTTATATTATAGAGTGTCTAATGGTTCAGTTTCTAAATTAGATAAGATTTCCGCAGTTATTTTAGGTGATATTCACTATGGTCATCACGATTCGGAAGTATTATCTAGTACTATGGGTTTATTAGATAATTTAACACCTAAACACGTAATTTTACATGATGTTTTTGATGGTAATTCAATAAGCCACCACGAAATGAAAGATCCTTTCATTCAATATGGGAAAGAAATCGCTGGTACTAACGATTTAGGTAAAGAAATTGATGTAATGTTAGATGGTTTAGCTGCTTTTGAGAAATTTAAAAATGTTGTTATCGTTAGAAGTAATCACGATGATTTCTTAGATAGGTGGTTAAAGAATGAGGATTGGAAGAAACAACCAACTTATAAAAATTCTAGGTTATACATGCGATACAGTGATATACTGTTAGAACAATACGGTACCGATCCAGAGAACGTTAAAGGAGTAATCCCAACAGTGATTAATGAAAGGTTCCCTAACTTTATCACATTAGGTAGAAGTTCATCTTACATAGTTAAAGATATTGAATTAGGACAACATGGTGATATGGGTTCTAATGGTAGCCGAGGATCATTATTACAGTTTAGAAAACTTAATACTAAGATTGTGGTTGGACATTATCATTCACCAGGTAGAAAAGATGGTGCTTCAGCGGTAGGTACTTCAACTAAACTTAGAGTAGGTTATAATAGAGGACCAAGTAGCTGGTTACAATCACATGTTATCATTCACGATGATGGTAGAATACAGCATATAAATTTCATTAAAAATAAAAATGGTGTGGCGGAGTTTACCACATTTGAATATTAATATATAGATTAAAAGGTAACAATATTGTTACCTTTTTTTTTTAAAGTTTTTATTAAAAAATTTGGTGGAATAAGATTTAGGTTATATATTTGTAAAAATAAAAACGGCTAATTAATCAAATAAAATAAATGAGAACAGATAAAATTATTATTGAACGACTAAAAGATCATATTGATCATCATGAAGTTGTTATTACCGAATTACCAAATGGGTTGGTAATTAATACCGCTGAGTTACGTTTATTCAGGGAGAAAAAAAAATTATGTCATATTACAAAATTCTTAAGAAGAAATAACTTTGTGAGTCACGAAAATAGACATTTTATTAGACTACATGATAGTGTGAAGATTTTACCTAATGTGGCGGAATCACACCAAGCTAATATTGCTAATAAGTTGATCGAGTTAGGAGTTGTAATTGATGAAATGATAATGAAGTATAACTCAATTAAAGAGATTATGACATTACACATTATAGATGAAGTTGAAGAATTACAAGAGGTGACATTAAAAACAAAATCCTTTATTAAGAAAGCAATTTCTAAACATTCTGATAAATATGATTATAGTAAAGTAAATTATGTTAAGAGTCATGAAAGAGTAACAATAATTTGTAAAAAACACGGTCCTTTTGAACAAGTAGCTAACACACATTTAAAAGGTAGTGGGTGTCCAAATTGCTCCTCAACAAATAGACCTATAAAAACTATTGTTAATTCAATACCAATAAATTTTCTAAATTCTATTAATGAAGATCCAGACTTTAATGATAATTATACTCCACTGTTTAAAGAATTTTTAGCAACATTAGAAAACAAATAAACAAATAAACAAATAAATAAATAAATAAAATGAATAAAAATTTTAACAACGAACAAAGCGTTTCTCTTTCTGAATTAATTAATCTTTTAGATAAAATTCAAATCAATGGTTCAACAATTGGGTCTGAAACAGTAAGTGGTGTGTACACTGAATCTAGAGTTGTGATGATCACTCCTCAAATCGCTAAATTATTACTAGAGAGAAATACTTTAAATCGACCATTAAAAAAGAATAACGTTAAAAAGTTAGCTAAAGCTATGCTCGCTAATGAATGGAATTATGATGGGACTCCGTTATCTTTTGATAAATACGGAACTTTACTAAATGGGCAACACAGACTTTTTGCTATTATTAACTCTGGTAAATCTCTAGTTTTTAAAGTTACAACTGGGTTATTAACTTCTATGTTTGCAACTATGGATAGTGGTAATAATAGAACATTATCTGATGGATTAGCTATTGCGGGGTACAAGAATCCAAAATTATTAAGTTTAACGACTAACTTCCTTTATAGATTTTTATTGGGCCAAACAGCTGAAACTGGTAGTGGTGGGCAAGTTCAATTAAATGTTAATGAGGCTGTTAAATTTATTGAAGTTAAACCATTTTCAATTGATGCGGTTGATTTTGTAATGCAAAACAGAAAAAAAGATAATGTTAAAATAATTCCTAACCAAATGATTGGTGGGTTATACCTTCTTTTTCATGAAAAGGATGTGGAATCAGCTAACATATTTTTTGAAGGGTTATTAACTGGAGCGTCTTTAGATTCAACTTCACCAATATTACAGACTCGAAATAGATTTCTAAAAGCTAAAGAAATTCCTCATGGTAGAGGTCTTAGTCATGGTGATATGACTAAATTAATTGTAAATGGTTGGAATCAATTTAGAAGAAATGAAAGAGTAAAAACACCTATCGCATCGGTACCAAAAATGTTACCAGTGATTATATAAATTTTAATAACGTTAAATTATAAAAAAAGGGATCACATTATGTTATTCCTTTTTTTTATTGAAATAAATGTTTATATATTTCTAAAATTAAAAAATATTATGAAAAGAAAAATTATTCTTAGATCTCATCAATTTAAATGCGCTGATTATGTAATGGGTTCTAATAAATGTGTATTAGCTTTAGCCCCAAATGGAGGTAAAACTGAAATTTCAATATATTGTATTGAGGCGTATTTAAAAATATTTCCTAATCATAGAGTTTTAGTATTAACTCATTCTACTAATGTCTTATTAAGTAATTATAGGGACCGATTAGATTCATTAGACGTTAATTTTAATTATTCAGATTCTTTTGATATTAAAAAAAATGTACATATTTGTATTCCAGCCAATCAACATAAAATAAAGGGTGAATATGATTTTATAATTGTTGATGAAGCACATGAAAATTATTTAGCTGATAGAGTACAAGCAATTATTTTAAACTGTAAACCAAGTAAACAATTGCTACTAACTGGAACCCCATCTAAATTTATTTATGAGGGGGGTTATGATATTTTCGCAATTGCTATGGATGAATTAGATGAGCAGTATTTTAGTAAATTAAACATCGAATTAATAGCTTCTAACTATAATATACAACCTAGCGATTATAATTTTGATGATATAGTCAAACCATCATATAAATTTGGTATTGATGAAACCATAAAAACAATGGAGTCAGTTGTCTTATCCTTAATTAAAAGACTTGATTCTAGGTTATCACCAGAACAATTTAATGATCCATCAATAATTACTAAAGTTAAAACTTTTATTAAAACAAAGGGTTCTGAATTATTACCTTGGGCTTCTACATTTAAATCAATAGGTAAAACATTATTTGTTTGTAATAATATAGCTCAAGCTGAATTAGTTCAATTAATTTTAATTAATAACGGGGTTAATTCAGTAGCGTCAAATTCAAAAAATGATAAGAATGGTGAGAATATTACAAATTTTAAAAATGGTGAGCATGATGTTTTAGTTGTTGTAGATCGATGTAGAATCGGTTTCGATGATATAACATTAATGAATCTTATTGATATGTCTGGAACTCACAATATAAATTTAATTTATCAAATGATGTGTAGAGTTATTCGCGGAACACCATTAATGACAAAATATTATATAAAAATTACTACTAATGATTTGATTCAAATGGGTGCTGATGAAATTTACGTTAGTGGTGCATTAATGTTAACAAATAAAGAATTTTTATTAAAATATAATGGTAAGAATTTTAATGATTTGGAAATCCCAATTTTTAACTTAATTCGTAAAAAATATACAATAAACCCGAATAAAACAACAACAATAACAAAATCAAATAGAAACGTTAGCTTACCAAATATAGGATATGATGTAATTAAACTTCTTAGAGATATTAAGCATGATTTAAATAAAGTTGCTTCAATCTACAAAGTAACAACTATTAATGAAGTTAAAAAAAAATTAGGATTAGTTAGTAACACTAAAAATATGACTTATTCTGAAATTCTAAATTTAGCTAAAAGCGGTGAATATAATTAAATTATGGAAAAAATTAATAATATTGAAGATTTTAAACGGGTTTATCCAAATGAGTATACAATAGCTTATAGAAAGGGTTACATAACCAAATTATGTGATGATATGAATTGGCGTTATCCAATAAATAAATTAACTCTTGAATTATGTAAAACAATAGCTATTAAATATAATTCAAATGAAGAATGGATATTACATGATTTAAAATCACATCGAAAAGCTTCAAGATCTGGTTGGTTTCCTGAATGTTGTAAACATATGAAACTAACCCTTGAACTATGTAAGATAATAGCTATTGGGTATAATTCAAAACCAGAATGGAGAATAAATAACCCAAAATCTTACGATAAAGCTTCAAGATCTGGTTGGTTCCGTGAATGTTGTAAACATATGGAATTAACTCTTAAAAAATGTAAAACAATCTCCAGTGGATATGATTCAAAACCAGAATGGAAACTTGGAGAACCAAAATCTTACGATAAGGCTTCAAGATCTGGTTGGTTTCCTGAATGTTGTGAACATATGGAAATAACGCTTGAAAAATGTAAAACAATCTCCAGTGGATATAACTCGAAACCAGAATGGAAACTTGGGGAACCAAAATCTTACGATAAAGCTTCAAGATCTGGTTGGTTCCGTGAATGTTGTAAACATATGGGATTAACGATTGAGGTATGTAAAACAATAGCTATTGGGTATAATTCAAAACCAGAATGGAAACTTGGAGATCCAAAATCTTACGATAAGGCTTCAAGATCTGGTTGGTTTCCTGAATGTTGTAAACATATGGGATTAACGATTGAGGTATGTAAGATAATAGCGAGTGGGTTTATCTCAAAGCCAGAATGGAAACTTGGAGATCCAAAATCTTACGATAAAGCTTCAAGATCTGGTTGGTTTCCTGAATGTTGTGAACATATGGAAATAACGATTGAGGTATGTAAAACAATAGCTATTGGGTATAATTCAAAACCAGAATGGAAATTTGGCGAACCAAAATCTTACGATAAAGCTTCAAGATCTGGCTGGTTTCCTGAATGTTGTAAACATATGGGATTAACGATTGAGGTATGTAAAACAATCTCCAGTGGATATAACTCGAAACCAGAATGGAAACTTGGGGAACCAAAATCTTACGATAAAGCTTCAAGATCTGGTTGGTTCCGTGAATGTTGTGAACATATGGAAATAACGCTTGAAAAATGTAAGATAATAGCGGGTGGGTTTATCTCAAAACCAGAATGGAAACTTGTAGAACCAGATTCATATCGAAAGGCTTTAGACTCTGGTTGGATTGATGAATGTAGTAAACATATTGGGACTTTGATTAAAAAAGAAACTATTTTATTAGACGCTTTAAAACATAAAACTATTAATTCTTGGTTAGAAAAAAGTGAGATTTTGGCTAATTTAGCATACACGTCTAATTGGTTTTCTGAATGTACTAAACATATGGTTCCAGATGATGATAATCTATTCAATAACACCTCAATATTAAATTACGATATTTTAGTTAAAAAATTAATTAAATAATTTGTGGGTTATATTAATTAATAATAATTTTGTAAAATGAAAAAAATGAATAATGTATCTTTAGCCGTGATCAGAAACAACGGAAAATATTTATCAGTCTCTAGAAAAACAAATCATTCAGATCTAGGGTTCCCTGGTGGAAAATCTGAATATATCGAAACTCCATACGAAACCTTAATTAGAGAGGTATTCGAAGAAACTGGCCTAACGGTAATAACTGCCATACCAATCAATATAATTACTCGTGAAGATATTTATATTCATTCATTTGAAGTAACGTGTTACATTGGTGAAATTGATAACACAAAAGAAAGCGGATTGGTTAAATGGGTTGATGTTAAAGAACTGTATTCAGAAAATTGCTCATTCAGAATCTATAATGAAGAATTATTCAAACAACTTGAATTAAAAGTTCATCCTTTAATTAGGGCCAGTAACGCTACAGATATTGAAACTTTTATGAAATTAATCTGTCCACTTGAATGGCATCCTATCGTAGCCAGAATTATTGAAACTGGTGTTAAATTCGACCCTGGAATGTGTAAATGGTTAATTGGTTGGTCTGACATCCCAAATACAAAAAAGATAGGGGAAAACGAGCTAGAAACAGCTCTAAAGACATGTATGTTCAAAATGCATGATTGCTTCCATCAGTTATGGGGTATACCGATTTCATCTAAGGAATTTACGGAAGATGAATTCTACATATCTAAGAGAGCTCAGATGTGCGGAGAGATTTCAGTATTGACTATGACGGAATTTATGTTTGCTAAACATTTATGGGATACATTTCCAGAAGTTAGAGTTTATCTTGAGAAAAGAAATTCATTAAAGATGTATTTTGGTGTTCTAAAGGGTAAAACTCCAGTTGAAATAGCAATGAGGTTAGATGATGTACTTCACAAAAAACGTAGACCAAAATGGATGCGTGATGATCCAGCGTCAATGGCATTTGCTGACGATTATGTACCTATGCTTCAAAGAGATAGAGAAAATATTGACCATAATTGGGAAATAATGAAAAAAAATAAATGGGTTCCAGAAAACGCTCCAAATATTAGATATTCACCTAATGTTGATGGGTTAGAATTAACCATTTGGATGATAACTGATTTTTACCATTTATTAAAAACGGATGATAAGATTGACTACGCTTTGGCTGAATTCAATCATAAAAGAAGAAAAGCAATACAAATTCCAGAAGGGTGGGAACATTAATTATTAAAAACTTTGTTTTACATTAAATTAATAATATTTTTGTAATATAAAATAATATTAATGGAAAATAAACTAATGGTTGATACTAAATCAACAAACACACCTGAATTAAGTAAATTAATTCAAAGATTAAATAAAGCGGTTATTGATTACCAATGTTACACAAGTGAATTAAATACTGGGTTACAAAAAATTAGTTCGTATAGTGAGCCAGTAGACGCAGATTGTTCGTTAGAAAACGAACCAACTTCTTTTTCTGAAGACTTATTAATAACAATTAGAAGGATTGAAGATAATAACAATGAATTTTTAAAGTCATTACGACATTTACAAACGATGATATAAATAATGCAAAATAATTATATTACATTAACTGGAAAAATTGAGTTTGATCCAGTTAACAAGACAAAAAAACATCTATCGCAATCAGAATGGAAGCATGTTGCTATGATTCGATTTGATTGCGATATTAGTGACTATTATGCTTGGTTTTTATCGAAAAGGTTTAATTTAACGCTTAATAAACCAATTAGGGGTGGTCATATTACGTTTATTAATGATAATCATAGTGATATTGATGCTGAAACGGATGACGAGGCACATTGGAAGTGGTTAAAATTAAAACAGAAGTATGACGGTACTTCAATCGAAGTCACTTTAGATGTAAATCCAAGAACAAACTCAACGTACTGGTGGATAAATATTCCAGAAGAACATAGAAAAGTAATTCATGGGATTCGAGAAGAATGTGGGTTAGGTAGGCCATATTTTGGACTACATTTAACACTTGGCTACGCAACAAATTTAAATTTAGAGCACTCTACCTATATTCACGAAATGATTAAAAAAGACTTTATACTATGAAAGAAAAAGAAGATTTTTGGGTAGAATGTAACGTATGTAAAGATTGGTTATTAAACTGGGTTGGATCTACACCATGCTGTGGGTCAATATCCTGGTTAATTGAAGATGATAAACCAGGTGAGAAGGTAGTTTTATTTGGGTTTGGTAATGATGAACCAACTATTTTAAAAAAAAATTAAATAATAGTTGGTTTTGTTAAAAATTGTTCTATCTTTGTAACCTAATTTCAAAACAAGTCATAATGGAAATCGAATATAGAGCTTATTCTAAAAAATTTGAAAAAATGTTTTATGGTCGTGAAATTGAATTATGGGGAAATCCCATCAATTGTAGAGTTCTAGGTCATAATGACGTTGATCAGACAAATAATAAACGTATTTTTGATGAATATGATGTCTCCGCTGAATTACATGTTTGTGTGATTAATGATGGTGAAAACAAGTATTACGAGAAAGATGTTTTTAAGTTTAATTATAGCGAAACATCCGATATTATATTTGAATCGGTAGATGTTTTGGTTGAGTTAACTTGCGAAAACTTTGTTCCTAAATTAAATGTGATAGCTATGACTGGATTGACTGGACCAAAAGCTAGTATTAGAGTAAAGTTACCAGTAGAACAATTTTTATTTAAGTCGTTACCAATTTCTAATTTAAAAAATAAAGTTGGAACAATTTACGATAAAGAATTTAATCAATTAATATCTGAATTATGAGAATTTTAAAAATAACTACATTAAACGAGGCAAAAAAAAGTTGGGTAGATAGAGATATGATCATGTTGCATGCTTGTTTCCAACTTCTAACTGATTTTATAGAAAAAGAAAATGGTTTGGAACATATTAATTATGAAATCCATAAAGAAATAATCGATGAAGCTAAATATTTATACGATTGGTGGAAATCACTTCCACCTGGTAGATTAGGTATTGATGATACAGAAGCTGATGAACATTTAATGAGATTAGTGAAAATTAGAGGTTTCTTGTGGACTTAAAATTATAGTATATATGGAATACAATACTTTAGAAAAACATTTCACGGCACCAAATAAAACTAGTTATTCCTTCAATTATAAAAGAATACCTAGAAAATTAAAAAAGAAAAATAAAAAAATTTTAAATGGTCGATATGAATTTCTAGACATGAATCAGAAGTTATGGTTTATTCTAGGAATAACCAATCCAAACTATAAAAAATTTTTAATTAAACAAATTATTAAATAAAACTTTGTATTTTGTAAAGTTTCGTTATATTTATATTATATGAAAGCAAATAACTTATTATTAAACGTGTGTCTACTATCATTGCTATTAGCAAATGGTGGGGGTATTGTCGTATAATAGTATTTTAAATAAATAATATTAAAACCCGACATTTAGTTGGGTTTTTTTTTGGTTAAAAATTAGGTTTATTAAAAAGTAAGTAATATCTTTGTAGAATAAATTATTTAAATATGTTACCAAAAAAAGGTCGTAGAGAAATTTTAGTTGATGAAGTTTTATATCATTATAAAGTTTCAGGATCTATTTCACTGGTAGTTAGAAATAGCGTTACTGGGGAAATAATAAAATGGTTTGAAGATAGAAAACCAAAGTGGGGTATTGAATTTAGACCAAGTGATGTTGCGGAAATAATACGAACCCATAATATAAAATATGGCGTCTTGGCCGAGGGGTTAGGCGGGGCTCTGCAAAAGCCCTTACACTGGTTCGAATCCAGTAGACGCTTCAAATTAATTAATATGAAATTAAATACAAACGAAGTTAAAAAAGATTTATATAAATCTAAAAATATGGCTAAATTTAGTCATTACATTAAAGGTAATTTATATTATGTTGTAGAACTAACATCAGGTACATATCAGTTTCCAATCTCAACAGTTGAAAATATTATAAGAACTGTTCATGATGGGTTTGTTGAAATCAACACAATTAAATTATCAGAAGATCTAGGTGAAACTAGTTTTGGGGTTGAAGTAAAAGGATCAGAATTAATCCGTTGGATATCTAAAGCAATTGATAATGATGAATTTATTAAAATAGGTGAGGTAGTTAGCGATGTTTTATTAATTCCAGATTATATACGAAATAACTCAGATAAACATTTTAATGGTAGAACACATTATAATAATTGGCTTGAGAAAACGGTTTGGGAAGAAGAAGATTAGAAAATTATGATAGGTATAAAATGTAAATCAGGACATGTTTTCTCAGCTTGTAATAATAATTATGTTGATGCTGAATGGAAATTACAAGAAGCGTATTATAAAGCTCAGGGTTGTATAGTTGAGGATTCAGAAGAAGTTAGATTTTCTAATTGTAATTGTGATCATTGTCAGTCTTTAGAACATGATTTTGAAAACTTAATTGAAGAAATTAAAAATGAAGATTAAAAAGTTATGAATATAAAATCAGATGGGTTCACCTAGTGCATAATAAAGCACATGTGAAACATGCAAGTAAATAGAATTCTTAAATACACTGCCAATAGTAGGGTGTATAAATTAGTTATTAATGAAGCTTTCGGTGGTTGCTCAATATGTGCGCCAAATAAAGGTTGTGATAGGAATCGAAATGAAAACGGTTCTTGGAAAACTTATCGAAAAACTCAATGGTAAAATTAAAATTTTGGTCCCACACAAAGGGTGGCGGCCCTGGTAATAGTGAATCAATTCACATCAAACGCAATACCTTAAGTTGCGCTCTCCATCTACGGGATGGAGTTATTGGCCGAGTGGTGCAAATGGCTGAGACACATGGGACTTAAAATCCCACACCCAAGCGGTAAACATTGTAGGTTCGAATCCTACCTCGGTCACAATTATTTTTAAAAATATTTTAACTTTTCGTTAGTGTTCGGATATTTATTATTAAAATATCTTATGAGAAGTAAATATACGTTGGAAGATGTTAAGTCATCAGTTAAATTATCAAAATCATTAGCTAATGTACTTAGGTTAATTAATTTGAGTCCTAAAGGTGGTAATTATAGAACAATCACTAAAATAATAAGTGATTATAATATTAATATTAGTCATTTTACTGGTCAAGGTCATAATGTTGGTGAGATTTATAAAAGAGTTAATAAAATAATACCGATTGATAGTTTTTTAGTTAGTGGGTTAAAAGTTTCTAGTACTGGGTTACGTTTACGATTAATAAAAGAAGGTTTAAAACAACATATTTGTGAAAATTGTAATTTAAATGAATGGTTAGGAGAATCTATCTCATTAGAATTACATCATATAGATGGAAATCATTATAATAATGAATTTACAAATTTACAATTATTATGCCCTAACTGCCATGCTAAAACAAATAAT
>Ga0326734_1000090_pt1 | contig 30479 bp, 26 predicted proteins | sample 15_GP2_1315_FD_207944 | JGI IMG/M metagenome (GOLD analysis project Ga0326734, IMG submission 207944) | Glacier ice microbial communities from Ngari, Tibet, China - 15_GP2_131.5 | ecosystem: Environmental > Aquatic > Freshwater > Ice > Glacier | place: China: Ngari, Tibet | collected 2018-07-18 | reverse complement strand
AGTCATACATCCTAGTTAATTCAGCTATAAATAAAGCATGCGCTGGACTATAACCATCATGATAGGCAGAGAAGTATAATTCACCTAATTTAGTTTTTTCATCAATTGTTCTAATATTTAATTTAGTACAAAAATTTTCTACTTTAAATTTAGTTAACGAATCATAAACAATTTCTAATTTTTTAGAAGGTTCAACCTTAGTCCCATCTAACTGTAACTTTAAATTATCTGACGAGTTTAATGTTTCGGTATCATTATTAACTAAAAATTCCAAAGGATAAGAATCGAAATCATCTAAAACTACTTTTTTAAGCGCCGCGCTCTTTGAGAGAATACCCATTATAGGTGCTTCGAACCCATCTTCATCTGGCGGTAAATAACCTCGAATAACTTGTTTATTATCGTTATCAGCTGCTTCTAACACTTTATACATTCGCCATCTCAAATCTTCAACCTCTTTGGTTATTACCCCATTAAGTAACGCGTCTTTTAATGAACCACTGTTATTTTTTTGGTGCGCTTCACTTTCATTAGAAAGTAAATTACCATTATTATTTAGCGCATTGTTTTCAACTTTACTGGTCGCTAAAGCTAAAGCAATCAAATTATTTTTAATCCATTTTATCATATTTTCTTCTATTAAATAAATTTTTATTATATTTTTTATTAAAAAGATCTACTTGAACCATAGTTAATTCATGTCTAACCTCTTTATCTAACTTGTTTAAAGTTTGACTCCCCAAATGTTGTACTAACGATTTAGTTATTAAATTTGGTTTAACTCCAACAATTTTTAATTGTTCTACGGTCGCATTATCCGCGCACCAAAATTTAAAATCCTCATCTAACCCACCAATCAACTCCCATAACTTTCTTTTCATCACAAAACACCAACCACTTAAAATACTTCCAGTTTCATACCCAGAAATAACCTCGTTTACATGGTGAATTTGTCGAACGTCAATAGGACATTTTGGTGCCATACAATCTAATTTATGTTTTAACATTTCGGTAAACCAACCTTTGAAAAAACTTAAATCATTATTAGCAAAAACAATATATTCACTATCACATTGCCCAGCACCAATGTTCATAAAACGATTATAATTAAATTCTTCACGAATTCGCAGATTTGTAGCTCCAGGGTAATCGTATTCTGAATCCTCAATTATAATTACGTTAAATGAAACATCATTTTCAGATTCTTTCAACGTTAGTATTGAGTTTAGGGTTTGCGATCTAGTTGTTGGCGTTGATAACATAATTACATCTACAATCATCTATTTTCTTGTGTTTCGGTTGTATCCTTACTATAATCATAAAAATAAAGAATCTCATTAATTAACTTTTCTTTTTTAATTAATGGATAAACTCTTTTTGAAAAATCAGAATCTTCACCATATGTGATGTCTTTATATTTAATATCTAAAACTAATTCACGTTTAAAACACATAATATGATTTGGTAAACGATAATAATTTGTAGCTGTGTTATAATCCTTTCCAAATTCTTTAGAGTAATAACAAGTTTTTGGTACGCCGCCATTTAATGACACTTCAACATCAAAACAAATTACATCCACATCCGAATCATTCTCAATAGTTTCTAATAATTTAGAAATATAATTTTCACTAACTCTATCATCGTCATCAACAAAAACAACAAAATCACCTTTAGCTAGGTTGATTAAATCATTTCTTTTAGTGCCGAGCATCCGTTCTTTATTATCAATAAATGTTAATATCTCAACATCACCTTGATTAACTTTATTTAATTGACTATATAATGATTTTAATATTTTTAGTAAAAAATTATCATATCTATTATGTGTTGAAGGTATTAATATACTTAATTTCATATTCTTTTATCAAATAAAAATTGTAATTGTTTGGTTATTATTTCTGGAGTTTGTAACGGAATTTCCATTGGCCTAATACCATGTTGCTTTTTAAACCATTGTAACCCATCACTATTATTTTTAAGCCAGGTTTCATTCCTTGGGATCGTTGTATTTTCTATTGAATTAGGAATTTCATTAATATACTTAGAACTATTATTAATATCAGCAAAGTACCAAAATGATGGGTGGAAACCTTCTTTAATAATTCTATACGTGTGATCAACATGTTCCCAAGCATTTTTATATTTTTCATCAAACAACCCAACTTTATTTAGAATACTATTATGGAAATAAACAAATGAACCAACGCTATTTGGGTAAAATGCGATTGAAACATCATTATCGTAATTAGTTATCAGTCTAGGTGTAGGTATCTCCAAACTAGTTTTATTTGCTGGGCCATGTAATCCAAAACTAAGATGTTTAATACCGCTGATTATTGAATGTTTAATATACTCATTAAAGACATTTTCATCTTTAATTACCATATCATCCTCAATAAGAAATATGTGTTCACAACCTAAATTTTGTAAATATTTAATCGCAGTATTTTTAGCTGGTCCAACTCCTTTATTGTATTCATGTTGAATTATTGTGGCGTGATCTGGATAATCACTATCATCGTATGGTTCCCCATCATTTACAATAACAAAATTTTTAATCCATTTAGGGATTGTGTTAGCGCTAATTTTTATACGATCACTCGAATTGAATGTTGTAATACCAATTCCAATACTATTAATATCAAAATTTAGTGATTCTTCAATTGTTTTAAAATCACTTAGTGTAATTGGTAGAACTGTTTTATATTCCTCATCAAATTGTTCTTTATTTTTGAGCCATTCCTCGTTTGTCTCACCAATTGATTTATGAGTGATTTTTATTTTAGTAGTTAAACCGATTTTAACTCCTTTAAGATAATTATCAACACAAAAAGTTGTATCATATAAATGATACCCCTTATAATTTTCGTTAAAATTACTTTTTATTTTATTCACTTTAAAACTAATAAATAAACCATCTAAAGTAACAACTTCTTTTATTGAATCACCCTGATCCGCAGAATATTTAGATTCCCAAGTTTTTCCTTCATGAGTATGCCTAACGACACCACACATCGATTTCTTTATATCCCACCAAGCGCCATTAATTAAATCAGTAGTTCCAGCAACACCAATTACACCGTATTCTGGGTTTTTAGAATATAATTTTAATAATTTTACACCCCAATTTTTAGTATCAAAAAGAATATCATCATGACATAAAACTACTATATTATTATTAGCATAACTTATAATTTTATTGTAGGACTCACTTAAACTCTCATTACCATCATTAATCATTTCAATAATCTCTAATTTTGATTTTGAAACACCGCTGGTTTTAATTAAGTGGTCAATTTGTTCTCGGTTAGGTACTCTACCACAAAACCCAATTGTTATCATAAAATATTTATTTATTATTAATATAACGATTTCAAATTAAATATCAATAAAAAAGGCCGCAAAATAAATTTGCGACCTTAGTAAAAAAAATGAAAATATTTAAAACTATTTATTATATCTTTTGAATGCGTTTTGACTAATTAAAGTGAAATCAACTTTACCTTTAAATTCCTCTAACGTTCGGCAACCAGTATAACTCATTGCGGTTCTTAAGTAATGATCAAAATTTTCAACCCATTGTGAGATCGAATATTCAACTAAATTCTTTCTAGTAATACCTTCAGAAGTTTTTACGTTATTACTACCCCATTTTCGCTGTACTTCTTTAGTTGACATTCCTCTCATTTTTTTATAAATTGGAATATTTCTTAAGAAACAAAATTCAGCTAATTTTTGTGAAATTTTAATTCTACCATATAGGTAGTTATCACCTGATGACTCAATACATTTATTAAATAAACCACCAATCATAACTACATCAGCCCCAAGAGCCAGCGCTTTAATTATATCTGAAAATCCTTGCATCCCACCATCAGCGACGATTAATGCTGGATTATCTAATGTACATGATATTTCATAACACTCTCTAATTAAAGATCCAACAGCGTACCCAATACCACCATTAGCGCCAGTAGTACAACTACCACCTGAACCTATTGAGATTCTAATCGCATCTGCCCCAGCGTCTGATAATTCACGATACGTTTCTGGGTTAGCTATATTACCAACCATTAAAATAAGTTTTGGGTAATCTTTTTTTATTATTTGAATTGCGTAATATAGTTTACTCATATGCCCATTAGCTATATCGATTAAATACTTACCAGTTGGGTTTAGTTTATCCTCATCAAATAAATCAATTATCTCAGTCAATGAAACTGAGATAAAAGCATTTGGATGATTATGAACTTCATTTCTAGGTGTTGCAACATAGATATTGTTAACTAAATAAGAATCCATGTTTGTAGGTGATACAACCATATCCATAGGCGCTGTGATAATCGGATAAAACCCGTCTAAATTTTTAGGGTTAACCTCGCTTCTAGAATCAATATCACTCAACACTTTCGGAGTTAATAGAATATCATTAAAATCAAATTTTATTTTATTTGTTTCCAGTTGACCCATAACCACCATCCCCCCTATCTGTTTTTTTTACCTCACCATCAAAAGTAACTAAGTTTATAGACCTTTTAGATAAAACCGTGGCGAATACACCTTGAGCAATTCTATCACCTGTTTTAATAGCAAATGCTAATTTAGAATGGTTAATTAAGATAATACCAATTAACCCAGTGTAATCAGCATCAATTGTACCTGGAGAGTTTAAAACAGTTACACCATGTTTGGCGGCTAAACCACTTCTAGGTCTTATTTGAATTTCAAAACCTTCTGGAAAATTAACCCTTAACCCAGTTGGAATAATTCTGAACTCGCCAGGTTCTAAAATTACAACTCCATCAGGTAAAAAAGCTTTTATGTCAAAACCAGAAGCACCTTCAGTTTCATATTTAGGTAATTCATTATCAGATTCATTAATAATATTTAGACTTAACCTAAAACTATTAGTATCTTCGTTGTATTTAAAAAGATTTTCACTCATTATTTATTTATTTGTTTAATTAAAAATTGTTCTTCTGAGATCGCTAGATCTATTGCACTACGTAATACAATTGCTAAAATTTCAGAATGGTATTTGGCTTGTTTATCATCGCTAGATTTTGTAAAATTAACGATGCTTTGATATTCTAAATCTGTTAATTCTATCCCCGCAGTTAAGGCGTAATAAGCTGAACGTTCTCCAACGCTCATACTAACTAATTCATTATTGAATTCATAAACTTTACCTTGATTTTTTACATGCCATTCTGAAGTGTTTTTCACATATAAATGTGCTTTACCGATTTGGTGAAGAAAACATACTTTAATCAACGCTGGTAAAGCTATTTTCATATCTTCTAAGAGCAATGAATTTAATCCACAAGCAAATTTAGTTACTCTAATAATGTGATCACACAGACCACCTTCAAATGCGTTATTTAAATTATTTGATGTTGATGCTGGAGCTGAAATAAATCCCTCACCCAATATCTCCACTAATTTATCAGTTAAAAATTCATACTTTTTAGCAGTATCAAAAAATTTCTTAGTGTTGGCCACTACCCGTTCTTGTCCTATCATTTATCTATTAATTAATACTTTTAAAAAATATAAGTCGCTTAACATCGAGCTTACGTTTTTAACCATACACATAATGTGATATATATTGTGATATGGTGCCGAATTTGAATGTGATTCCGTTAATACATCTTTTAAATAATATTCTAACCCGTAATGAGTAATTATTTTATAATATTCTTTCATGTAACAAAAATATTATTATTTTTTACCATTAACAAGTTCGATATACAATTTTTTTCGCTTTTCTGACAAGACTTCTAAACTATATTTTTTTGAAATATCCGAGTATAAATTATCACCTAAAGATTTAATTAAATCTGGGTTTTCTACTAATTTTTTTATATGTTTAACCCAATCCGATTTATTATTGATAGTATTAACTAAAATAGAATTAGCTGTGTCGGAATAATTACCACCTTTAGAAAACGAGTTTGTTAAATCAATTTGATATGGGCCAAAATTTTGAGCTATTAAAGCTTTTTTATGAAACCCAGCTTCAATACATTTTAATTGACTCTTACAAGAATTAAATAAAGTTTGATCTAGTGGTGCTAAAGCAACGTCAATGAAATTATAGTTATTACAATAAGTTTTTATTGATTTGGTCCACACTCTTCGGTAAGGTTCGTTTTCAACACCTATAAATTCTTCTTTATTAAATTTTAAAAGATGTGCTTTATATTCAGGACTAATAGTGGTATAATTATTTGTAAATATTTTTTCATACTCATACCATGAAGTTTCAGTTGGTAAAATTTCTCTTTCTCTAGTTTGCCCTGTGTTGATATTTGTTTCACTTACAATTCCTTTTAAATTAAACCCACATAAAACTAATTGAACTTTATCTAATAGTTTTAGACCGTTTAGTTTTGAGAAACTATCTTTCAATAAGTCTAAATCATATTTATGTGTACTACCACCTAACCAACCAATTCTAAGTCTATCTGATTTTGTTGGATTCGGAATAAATTGTAATTCATTTGGATCAATACCATTTTCAATTACAGTAACATTTTTATTAATTTTACTAATTTCTTTAGCGAAGATATCGGTCGTAGTTGTGATGTGTTTCGCTTGTTTTAAATTAGATAATATTTTACCAGAAATACCATGTTTAACCATAGAACTATGAGCTGGATGATTTTTATCGGTTAACCAATAATCATCAATATCCATGATTGTTACAATACCCATTGCTGTTAATTTATCAACATTAATTTTAGTAGACTCAAAATTCCCTAGATATTTATGGTATTGTACAATATCATATTGTTTTAAGAAATTATCATCATAAAAATCAGGGTTTGGTATAATATCAATTGAGAATTCATCTGGATATTTATTTTCTAAATATAAGTGGGGTTTTACAGATCTAAACTCACCAATACCACCAACATTATCACTAGGAACTACTAAAATTTTTATTTTTTTCATTTTATTTATTTATTAAATAATATAAAAAATAATAAAAAAAAAGGAAGCTTTTCAGCTTCCTTATATTAATTTTTTTTCGTTACGCCAATCTTACCTTCTTTAATTAGAGTATTAATTGTGTTCTTTATTGTGTCCTCAGATAAATTTTTAGAGAATTTAGTCATAAAATCTAGTAACGCTTCATTAATGATCGCTTTTAGTTCTATTTTAGAAATCATTACTTTGTCTGAATCATTCGCGAAATGTTTTATTGTTTCGTATTTTTCAACAATTGGTGATGGAGCTCTATTCTCTCTTAATAATGGCGCTACATCACTAGCGCTAAAAGACTGACCAATACTAGAATAATCAGCTTGAGGAATTGGGAAATCAGACATTAACTGCTGAATTTGTTTTGGTAGTTTTGATGCTGAAGCACCTACGCCAGTATGAGCATTTGATTGTTGGTAATGTTGTTGTTGCGGTTGGTATTGCACTTGAGAACCCGCCGTAGATGGTAGATAATTTGAAGTGTCAATATTTATTGAGTTTTCACTAACATTACCTGTGGTATAATCACCACTTTCCACTTTATCCATTACTTTCTTAGCCCCGCTAAGCATAGCTATTAATTTTGCATTATCCATATTTATTTTTTTAAAATTTAACTTGTTTATATACTGTTGCCATTTTACCATCACCATTTGGGTTATAATTCTTAATTTCGCCTGGCGCGGCTCTATCTTGAATTGGTTTATTAAAAAACACATTTAATGGTTGCCAAGAGTTGATTCTATCAAGTCTAAACATTTTCCATTTAGGTTTAACCGTTTTTGTATCACCAAATGTTTGATACGCTCTAACAACTAAGTTACCAGCATGGTCCATACCAAAAGCGTATACTTCAATAGTTCTCTTACCAGTATGTGTATTATCACTACCAGCATAAGTTATATTAACTTTACAACGTCTTTCAATAGCATCGATAACAGAACTTCGACTAACACTCTCTATTATAAGGTTATTAAAAATATTTTGTATAGATAATTCCATTAGAATGATACTTGCCCAATATTTTTAGATGTGTCTGGTTTTTCATAACCATTATTTTCATTGTAATGATTAAACCCAACATTACCTAACCTACCTGAACCAGTTGCTGACGCGATTCCGTAAATATCATAAGATCCACCACCATGTCTAGTGTCCATGTACTGACCAGTACCTTTACCTTGTACTGGAGTTATATCATCACTTTTAGCTCTAGTGTGACTTGTACTATAGTTATTATCAGTACTATAGTTGTTGTAGTTATTAAAATTAATTTGCGCTTGTCTTTGTGCGATTCCAATTAATTCTAATTTTGATTGTTCTGCCATAATTTTATTTTTTAATATTATTAATGTAATTTATTAATTGTTTTATTCTAGTAATTTCTTCTTTTAAAGTTGGTTCTGGATCAACTGAATTTGAAATTATATTCCTAAGCGTACTATCCATTTTTGGAACAATAATCTTAGTTGGATTTTTATTATCTTTATCCTTAGTGTGAGTTTTTTTAAATTGGTTATCCTCACCAGCATCCATTCTAATTTCTTTTTCATGATGAATTTTATCTCGATCTACTTTTAAAGCTGTTTCAACCCATTTTTTCATCATTTCACCGCCACTTAGTTGATATTCTACATCTGTACCATCACCATTATAATTATCAAAGAATGATTTAATCATTTTCATTTGTGGGTAGGTTAATTCTTTCTTAGATAAAATGTTTTTAACTCTTTTATACCCGTTTGAATTAGTTTGTTCTTTATTCTTACTTAATTCATTAGATAAATGGTTTAAAACTTCTTCAGTTGGTTGATACCTATTATTTTCTAACGAACTATTAGCCATTATTTTGAATATTTAATTTTTGTGTTATTAAATTTAAAACCATAATTTTTTCTTCATTAGTTAATCCGTTTTTACTAACAGTTAGAATTAATTCAGTTACTTTATTCAATACCGCTGGTTTATTATTAAGAGTGTTTTGGTTATTATCCATTGGCATAGAATTTTCTTCTTCTCTTAATCTACTAGTACCATGAGCACCACCCCCAGTTAAGAACCCCATTTGTTGGCCTGGTTGTCTAGTTGCTGATACGAAATCATCCGTTGTTTGTTGTGGTGCGGTATAAATTTGATCATTACCTTTACTAGGCATTTTATCTTCAATTGGCGCCCCATCAGCATCTACAAATTCATTAATTTCTTCATCATCAAAAACATTTTCAGGTGTCTTATAATTAAAAATATCTTTTTTTCGAATAGTTTTCATTAATTATTATCTTTTATTATAAATAGACTAAATTTTAATATAATTTGTTTAAATATATCGACTAACATTAATAATTTGACTATTTATTAAATAAAGTAATTAATGGGTAATTTTAAAAACTATAATTTTAATAAATATGATTTAAAACTGTCTAATCAAGACTATTACGACTTCCATTTAAATACGGATAATAATTGCTTTAATTGTACTCAAACACCTAACCCTGTAGCTTACTTTGATTTCAATAATAAGTTAATATTTACACCGCAAAACGGGGTAAATAGTATCCATAGTTTAACTACTTGGAATGGTGCTATTAACAACGGAATAAATATTAAAACTTATGGTTTAACTGGGTTAGATAATGGAGTTTTAAATTACACTAAAGACTCAATTAACGACCCAAATAATTTGAATCTAACAGATGTATTATTGAATTCAGATTTGATAATATCTAACGATATTAGATTTTTCTTGACTAAAGTTAATGGCCATGCTCGTGAATTAACATATGATATTAATTTAATTGAATCGAATAACCCTCATGGTGCTTATATGGAGTTTAAAGGTGGGTTTTATCAAGGATATTATAAATTAGATGGTTTTGATTACCAAACATTACCAAATCGCTTTAAAAACGGTTTTACAGTTGAAACTTGGTTAAATAAAGATGATTCAATAATGATTAGTCATTCTGGTACGACAATGAATGATTTAAATCCTAATAATAAAGGATTTTTTTTATATTTTGGAACTAGAAGCGAAAATAAATTTTGGAATCAATTCAGCGGTAACACTTTAAATAACTGTACTAATTCAACAAATAATTTTTGTACCGAAATAAAAGAGGATGATGTGTTTTTAACCCTAGAGAACGGTTTTACTGTACCATTAAATCCACCTGTTATTGAGTTTAAAACTATAACTAATGAATTTTTAATTTATGGTCGAGCGGGTAGAGGTAGATGTAATACCAACCAATTAAATGATGGTTTAGGGATTTACACTCCTTGTGATTTTTCTGGATCAACATCACCATCAATAACAGTTTCTGGTTATACTGAAAATTATCAATTAAACGAAACTAACCCATTCTTAATTTATGGTAGAGCTAGGGGTAGGCGTTGTGACAGTGGTAAACCTTATGATGGTTTTGGTACTGAAACAGTTTTTAGTTTAAATGATAAGAAATTACCACCACCGATCGAATTAGATATTAAAAAAGATGTTACCGATAATGCTTTAGGATTTAGAATAAAAGATGATGGGTCAATAGGTTATCGTTTATTAACCGTAACTAAATCATGTATCGATAAAATTTATTCAGAAGAAGTTACAGTTGTTGAGGAATACTCAGCACCAAATTTAATAACTGAGAAACAATGGACAAACGTAATAATACGTTGGAAACCAAGTGTTGAGATAAGTGATTGTGATTTATTAATAACCAAACCTAGAACTGGTAAATTAATGATTTATATTAATTGTCAGTTAAAACATGTTTTTAATGAATTCCCAGAGTTTATAGGTAGAAGGTTGGATGAGTTAAAGGAAAAACAAGTTGGTGTTCCGTTCAATATTAGTTTAGGTGGTGGTAGTCAAGGTTTAAAAGAGTCAATAACTTTTGATGGACAAGATCAAAAGGATCTAAATCTATTTATTGAGAGTAATTTTAGCGGTACTTTTATCGGTGGAATTTCACAATTTAAACTATATGATAATAATCTTAATTGGTGTCAGATAAAAAATCACTGCTCCAATAATTTAGACCGTTATGGTGATCAGAATTGTTATTTATTAGATGAAGATAATAACCCAATTATACAAGAAGATGGATTTAAGATAATTGTAAATTGTTAAAATAAATATAAAATAAAAATAAAAATAAAAATAAAAATAAAAAAATGAGTAATAAAAGAATTTCGCAATTTACTGAAGCCTTTTCAGCATCCACTGAAAGTTTTCTAGCTATCGTTGTTAATGGTGTTAATTTTAAAATAAAAAAGAGCAATTTCATAGATCCACTCCCAACACCTATGAAATCTGACTGGTTAGCCACATCTGGAATTTCAGAGATTTTGAATAAACCAATTATTTATATACCACCATTTAATACAGTAAATGATAGTTATTTTCCTAGACTCAGAGATAATAGTCAATTCGGACCTATTGGTAGTTACTCATACGATTTTAGTGATGCTAATATTGGTGCTATTAATGATTCTTACGGACAAGTTGGACAAATTGGGGTTCACCCTAGTGAATTATATGGAGCATTAGGTACATCAACCTACGCATTCGGTTATAACGTTTCAGTACAAGGATATGGTGATGTAGTGTTTGGGATGTTTAATCACTCAGACACCACAAGTCAATTTTCAACTTTATTTGGTAGAAATAATTATAATAGTACATATAACACACTAATTTCAGGTAGTTATAATAAAACACCATTCACATATTTAGGACATAAAACTGTTTTTGGGAATGGTAATATCGTTAATGGATCAGCTGGATTAACCTCTGGTGTAGCTTTATTAAATAAAAGTTTTGGAACAACTGTCTTAGGGCAAGCTAATTTAGATTATACTAACACAGAACAAGGTGTAAATAACGAAATATCACCAATATTAATTGTTGGTAATGGGAATATTGCTACGCCGATCGGTTTATGGACTTCAACTTCTAGAAGTAATGCACTAGAATTATTAAAAAATGGTTTAATGACACTACCAAGTGTTACAAACGCTTTAATTACATCTGACACAACTGGTAAGGCGGTTATAACTAAAGAATACTTAAACTCTGTAATTACCACATCAGAAAGCGGAAAGGTCACTTCAGTAACAAATACAGACCTAACAAATACAATAACAGGAACATCAACTAATCCAATAGTTTCAAGAACAGCTATTACAGGTGACGTTGTAATTCCAATAGCTTCAAATGTTGCTACATTAACCACTGTAAACGCAAACGTTGGAATTTTTGGAAACACTTCAAATGTGACTCAAAGCACTGTAAACGCTAAAGGGCTTACAACGGCAATTGCTAACGTACCTATTCAAATTGTGCAGAGTCAAGTTACAGGACTGGTTGCTGATTTAGTAGGTAAACAAGCAACATTAGTTTCAGGAACAAATATAAAAACCATCAATGGAAATGCTCTTTTAGGAAGTGGGGATGTAACTATACCTACTCCAACTTTTCAACAAGTATTAACTGTCGGAAATACTTCTAACGGAATTAATGCTATAATGGATAATGCAACTTTTAAATTCACAAGTTCATTTAATGATTCTGAAATTGGAAGTAATAGCATAACTTTTAGGGATATCCCAAACAATAGAAATTTTATAGTAAATGGAAATGGAGGGTTTGACTGGAGAGATAATAATTCAACATCAGGGATTAGTCTTGGTTTTTATAGAGTATCTTCAGGAGTAGGAACTTTTCTTTTTCCCGAAAAAAATGCTGGAAGTTATACTTTAACAACAACTGAAGATTTTAAGACAATCAATAGTCAAAGTATTGTAGGAAGTGGAAATATATCTTTAGCCACGACTTCAGATTTGGCAATTGCTAAAATAAATGAAGGAAACGGTTTTGGTTACGTAATATATGGAAGAGATCCTTTAAATTTTGGAAACATCGGTTTAAATGCTATTGATTTAAGTTCTTCTACAGGCGCTAGTTCTACCAGAGGCGCTACAGGAACTCTATCGGTAGTAGGTGGAGGGGAAAACAATACAGCATCATCTACAAGAGCCACAGTTTCGGGGGGTGGTGATAATACAGCTAGTAATTTTTTTACAACTATTGGAGGAGGCTATGGTAACGTAGCGAGCGGACCTGGTTCTGTAATAGGTGGAGGGGCTTACAACGAAACTACAGCCGACGGAACTTTTGTAGGTGGTGGTTCTTCTAACAGAGCTTCTGGCGTTCAGTCTACTGTTTTAAATGGTACTTCTAACATAGCGTCAGGGGTTCAATCTGTAATAATAAACGGAAACGCTCATACAGCCCCTTCTTTCGGAGAGGTGGTGATGGGCATAAATTCCAAACCAGCAGCCTCGGCAACCCCTGGAAGCATAGTTTCAACCGACAGACTTTACACTTTAGGGAACGGAACTGGAACAGGTACTTCTCAGCTTTCTAATGCTGTAGAGGTTTACAAAAACGGTTCTTTTTTACTACCAAGCATTACCAACGCCTTAATAGATTCAGGAGGGAATAAATCAGTAATAACAAAAGAATATTTAACAGCTACAGTATCGTCAGGAAATTATACGCCTACATTTGGAACTTTTTCTAATGGAGCGTCTGGTACGGTTTTTGGAATTTCATCATATACCAGAGTAGGAAACGTAGTAACTGCTACAATAGGTTTTGAAGTAGCTTACACCGCTGCGAATACAGACACCGCTTTCACTATTTCTTTACCAGTAAATAGAACTTCTACTTTGAGTTATAATATTGGAAGCGGTGCTGGAGTAATCAATGTGGGAGGGGTTGATCCTAGTGTTAGTTTCAGAACTCAGAGTAATAGTGTAGATAAAGTGACTGTAATTTTTCATCCAAAATATATAGGTGGTGTAAATGGCTCTATAACCATAATGTACAACGTAAATAATTAATCATTCCATAAACCTAAACCCACAAGAATGAGCGCAATTACAGAACTTATAAAATTAGCGAACCAATACTGGCGACAAGATCTAAGCAATTTGGTGGCGGTTGAGTAGCTATTCAATAATAAAAATAATTAAAAAAATGGGATTAAAAATCACAAATTAAATTTATATTAAAAATAATAATGGATACATTTAAATTAAAATTAAGAGAGGCGATTAGCCAGTTTGGTGATACCACTTTAGGATATGTCTTAGATTGGGTTGATATGGATACGAACTTTATTAATCTGAAAGGAAATGATGTTGATTCTATAGCCTTACATGGTAATATTTTAACCATAACTAAGATAAACGGTGTTGCGTTAACATGTGAATTACCTGTTAATATATCACAAACAATAAATAGCGGCGTTATTGCAAAATCACCAAGTGAAAATGCTGTTTTTAACGCATTATCTTTTAAAATTGATTGTAACGAAGTTATTACTGGTGGAACAAAAACAAAAATAACTTACGATGAAAAAGGATTAGTTGTAGCGGGTGAGATGGCAACAACAGTTGATGTACCAGACTCAATTAATAAGCGATATGTTACTGATAGTAATTTAAACGATTTAAATAATTTATCGGTTGTTGCGATTACAAATAATTATAATGATTTAAATAATTTACCAATATTGTCATATATTTATAATCAAACTATACCCGCAGATATTTGGGAAATAAATCATCCGTTGAAGAAAAACCCATCGGTAACTGTAGTCAATAATCTTGGTTTAACAGTCGAAGGGCAAGTTTCTTATGAAACAATTAACTCATTAAAAGTAAGTTTTACATCAGCTTTTGCTGGGGTGGCATTTTTAAATTAAAAAAATTAAAAAAAAATAAAATAAAATAAATAAATAATTTTATGGCAAAACGGACTTATTATGTTGACCTTGATTTAAATTATAATCAATTAGTTAACACAAGATTTGAAAATAGAGCTACAGCCCCAGTTACAACTACTTGGGGTGGTATTAATGTAGGTTATAATTACTTTGACACAACAACTAAAAAATTAATTGTTTGGGATGGTACTGACTGGTTAGATAGTTTTTATGTTCACCCTAATCATACTGGTGATGTAGATTCAGTTGGTGATGGAGCGATAACTATTAAAAATGGTATTGTATCTAACGCTAAGTTAGCTACAATGGCAACTATGACGATTAAAGGTAATAACACTGGTGTTACTGGTGCACCTATAGATTTAACTAAAGCGCAAGTTTTAGCGTTATTAAACGTTCAAGATGGAGCGCAAGCAAATATTCCAGCAAACTTAGCTTTAGGTACTGTTACATCCACTACACAACCAATCACTAACTCTAATGGTACTGGATTTACATTATCTAGTGCTATAGCTACAACAGCAGCTGGTTTAATGAGTGGACCTGATAAAGCTAAATTAGATGGTATTCAAGCTGGTGCTCAAGTAAATGTTGCTACTAACTTAGGTTATACTGTTAGCCCGACTAATGGTATAATTACTAATAGTAATGGTACTACGGCAACAATTCCATTAGCTGATACAACTAATGCTGGTTTATTAGCGCCAGGTGATAAAACAAAAATTAACACGGCAGTACTTTTTACTACTACTGATGTTAGTACTGCTTCATGGGTAATAAATGAGACTAACTTAGTTAGTAACTCAACTACTAAAGTTCCGACTCAAGCATCTGTTAAATCATATGTTGATAACTTAGTTTTAAGTTACGGTGCATTGGTTTTCCAAGGATCGTATAATGCTGCAACTAACACACCGTTACTAGACGCGACACCAGTGGCTGGTATTAAAAAGGGTTGGACTTACGTTGTAACTGTAGCTGGTGATTTCTTTAGCGCAAGTGATCCACTTGAAGTTGGTGATTTAGTTATCGCGATTCAAGATTCACCAACAACTATCGCACACTGGACATTGGTGAATAAGAATATCCCAGAGGTTTTATCAACTTTATTAGCTGGATATAGTGTTGGGGGTAACGTTGCATTAGGAGTTGGTGATAGTATTTTAGTTGCTTTTGGTAAAATACAAGGTCAGTTAAATGCTAGAGCGCCAATCGCTTCACCATCATTCACTGGGACACCATTGTCGATCACGCCAGTAGCTGGTGATAATTCAACTCAGATAGCAACAACAGCATTCGTTAACACTACTGTACAAACTACTTCAAATGGTATGTTAACTAAATCTGTGGCTGGTGGTACTAACGTAACATTAACAGCAACTGAGGCTAATAATGGTATTTATAAATTTACTGGTTTACTGACTGCGAATATTAGTGTAATTGTACCTAATAGTAGTGCAACATACGTTGTTATTAATGGAACTACAGGTGCTTTTACTTTAACGGTTAAAACATCAGCTGGTACGGGTATTCTAGTGGCCCAAGGTCTTCAGCAAAAATTAGTTACTGATGGAACTAACGTTATTCAAGCGACTAACGACTTCCAGAATACGAATTTAACTGGTATACCAGTTGCGCCTACGGCTGCGCCTGGTACAAATACAACTCAATTAGCAACAACGGCTTTTGTTGTCGCTGCTGATACTTTAAAAGCTAACTTAGCTTCACCTACGTTCACTGGTATTCCAGCTGGTCCAACTGCGACTGTAGATACTAATACTACTCAGTTTGCTACCACAGCATTCGTTTTAGGACAAGGTTACGCTAAATTATTATCACCAACGTTTACTGGTACACCATTAGCACCAACTGCTGCTGTTGATACCAATACCACTCAATTAGCTACAACAGCGTTTGTTATTGGTCAAGGATATTTAAAATCTAGTACAGCTAGTACTACATACGCTCCACTAGCTTCACCAGTACTTACTGGTGTACCTACAGCACCCACTGCTGCGGTTAACACAAATACCACCCAAATAGCTACAACAGCATTCGTTTTAGCTCAAGGTTATTCAACTACAACAGGTACGGTTAGAAAAGTGAATCCAGCCGCGTTTGGAAATGGAGTTGCAACAACATTTGTTATTGCTCATTCATTCGGAGCAGATGTTATCGCACAAGTAAGAACTGTAGCTGATAATATTGTGGTTGAATGTCAAATGACGATTAATGCTGCTGATGTTACTTTAGATTTTAACGTACCACCAGCAACTGGATCAATGAAAGTTGTAATCTTAGGATAAAACTATTATAATGTTTTAAATATTTATTTAATTATAATATTTATTATATTATAAGACAATATTATAATTAAATAAATTGTAAAACAACATTAATGGCTAGAAATTTTGAAACAAATGTAATTGTACGCGGTACTATCTCTAAAGTAGGTGGTACCGCTTCGCAATTCCTAAAAGCGGATGGTAGTGTTGACACAACAGTATATGGTACTGGAACAGTTACTTCTGTAACTTCATCAGGTGGGTATGGTGGATTAACATTAACAGGCTCAACTGGTCCAGCGGCTACTGTCGTTTTAGGTGGTACACCAACTGGTACTTGGCCGATTACTATTACAGGAAACTCGGCGACAGCAAGTTCATCTCCTAGATTAAGCTCTAATATGTCCCTATTGGAACATCCAGGAACAGGACTTACAGGAGCATCATATGCAATTACAGCTGCCACATCAGGTTTATTCCCAGCACCAGATAACTCGAATTATATTTTAACTATTAATAGACACTCTGGGGAATATAATAGCCAATTAGGATTTAGTTCTAATGGTAATATGTACTATCGTAGTTTCTCTAATACAGCAATAAACACTACTCAACCGTGGAGAACTATTTGGGATTCAGCAACTCTTACAAATCTTAATCAATTAATAAATGGTCCAGGATATACATCAAATACTGGGACGGTTACTTCTGTAGGACAATCTCTTACTACTACGGGAACTGATATAACTTTAACTATTTCAGGTACTGCTACAGTAAATCCTACAGTAGCTCTTAATATACCAACTGCTTCAGCTTCCGTTAGGGGTGCATTAAGCGCATCTGACTGGACGACATTCAATAATAAACAACCCGCTGGTTCGTATCTGACAGGAACTAAAGTAGATTCATTTAACACAAGAACTGGTGCAGTAACTTTGTTATCAAGCGATGTAACTACAGCATTAGGTTTTACACCTTATAATAGTACAAACCCTAGTGGTTATATAACATCTTCAGCTTCAATAACTGGTGCCGCTAGAAGAATTGAATTCATTGATGGACCTCGTAATTTATCAGATAGATTACCAAACACACTCTCTCGTTCAGTTAACTTTGATTTTGTTAGTGCGGGTGTTGTGGCTGGTACTGGTTCTTATGGTGGTGTGATGACTTTCTCTCCGTGGGACGGAACTACTACAAGCACAGGGGATTCTTCTTATCAATTGGCTTTTGCAAATAGATCAGGTTCTAACGCGAGTGGAGTACCTGACCTTAAAATAAGAAATGGTATAGATGCTACGTGGAGTGGTACGTGGCACACGTTTCTTCACTCAGGCAACTTTTCTACAATCATAGGAACTAAAGTAGATTCATTTAATACAAGAACTGGCGCAGTAACTCTGACTTCGACAGATGTAACTACGGCTTTAGGATACACACCTCTATCAGGTAGTAAAGTAGATAGTTTTAATACGAGAACAGGAGTAGTTACATTAACAGCTGCTGATGTATCAACAGCAACTAATTTCTCATCACACAATTCATCAAACCCAATACCTTCTGATGCAGTATCGATGAATCAAATTGGTTATGTTAATGGGGTTTCTTTACTTGGTCAAACAGACGGTGGGTTGTACAACGCATACCATTCAGCCCCTTGGCATCATCAGATTTATGGTGACTTCAGAACAGGTCAGATAGTTGTAAGAGGAAAGAATAGTGGTACTTGGCAAGCTTGGAGAACAGTATGGGATTCCGTAAACTTAACAAATCTTAATCAATTAACGAATGGTCCAGGATACATAACAGGGTATACTGAAACTGATACGTTAACTTCAGTAGTAGGTAGAGGTAACACGATTCTTCTTAAGGTGGGTATTGATTTAAACTTTGGAAATGCGGCACCAACTATATCATTAGCCATAGGAGACTATGATACAGGGTTTAATGCTTTAAGTGATGGTAATACTAGCTATGTTTCTAATGGGGTGGTTAGATACAATATGAATAATGTAATTCACTCAGGTAATATAGGTTCTCAATCAGTTAATTATGCAACAAGCGCTGGTAATACTGAAAACATAACTTCTAACCCAAATAGAACTGATGTAGCAACATATCCAGTTGTTTGGTCTAATGGAAACGCTACCTCTCCAAACTATTCATGTGCGGCTGTTAACATACAGTCAAGTACTGGTAAATTAACAGCAACGTCATTAAAATCAGGTACATCAGCAACTGGTTGTGAAATGAAATATAATGCAACAAGCAAGACAATGGATTTTATATTTAATTAATTATGAGTTTAATAGCACACTACCCATTAAATGGTGATACTTTAGATTATAGCGGAAACAATAATAATATGACCAACTCAGGAGCAACAATAGACACTTCTGGAAAGATCGGTCGATGTTATAATTTTGATGGGGCTAATAGATTTATGGCATCAAACAATCAGGTAAAACCTTATAATTTAACATTAGCTGTATGGGTTTATCCAACAATTTTTGAGGGGTTAGAAGGTATTATCACTTTACATGATTATAATGGAGATGTTAATCCTTCAGGTATTGGGTTAAATCTAGTAAATGGTAAAGTATCTTCTTCTGCTGGTTATATTAATAATAGTAGAGATTATAATAGTAGATTATCGGTTAATACACTTCCTCTTAATATATGGTCACATATTTTATTAACCTTTGATTACAATACAAGAAAAATGGTGTATTATATTAATGGGGTATTCGATAGTGAGTTTATATTATCAGAAGTTAGAATTACTTCTATGAATATAAATCTTAGTACTTGGAGCGTAAATTATCATGCTGATTACGATTTTATTGGTAAATTAAATGATGTTAGAGTTTATGATCATGTTTTATCAGTAAAGGAAATAAAAGAAATATCAAAAGCTAAAGTATTACATTATTCATTTAATGATTATCAAGAACCAACAACAAATGTACTTCCCAATGATAAAGCGTTATTAATATCCTATATCGATCATGGTGGAACGCATGCAACTGACACAAACTTTAAATTATTTGGTAATAACACACTAAAGAATACATCAAATCCAGCACAAGATTGGAATGGCGTTTATATAACTGGAATGTCAAGTTTGTTAACAGTGGGTGAAACATATACATATTCATTTTATATTTACTTTTTAGAAGCTAATACAACAATTACTTATTTTGGATATGGTGCACCATATTTTACAGGGGTACAAGGCCAATGGAATAGAGTAACAACAACTTTTGTCGCAACATCTCAAGATCATTTTTACGTGTGTTTACAATCAAGTCTGAACTTACCAGTAACAACATATTATTTAGCTAATATTCAAATAGAAAAGAAGTCTTACGCTACACCATTTACATTGGGTTCAAGATCTAGTATAGTAACTGACATAAGTAGCTATGGTAATAATGCAACATTAATTGAAACAACAACACCAAAATTTGTTGTAGATAACGGTAAATTAGGTAGCGGAGGATATTATTTTAAAGGGGTAAATGAATGTATTAAAGTTAATACTTTAGGAATAACAACACCATTAACTGGGTTTACAAAATGCACAATATCATTTTGGAGGAAAAATGATTCAACTATAACAAGTTGGTTACCTTTTACTGGTCTAGATCAAAATGGTGGAGTGTATCTAATGGCCTGTGATAGTGGAACTGGTAATTTTTATCATAACAGCTCTGGGGTAAATTTAATAATATATAAAGATGGGGTAAATAGTGGTACTAATGTTTCTCCATTTACAGATCAATTATGGCACCATTATGTAATTAAAGATGTTGATTTATCTTTATGGACTATGTTTAAAATTAGTGGTTATAGTGGCGTTTGGAATTGTGAGGGTACATTCGATGATATACGAATTTATAACACATCGTTTTCAGATGCTGACGTATTGGAATTATACCAAACAAGAGCTCAATTAGATAATAGTGGTAATTTATTTATTAATGAAGTATCAACTAATGGGTTTAAACCGTCACTAATTGATTATTCACAATGGGTTATTGATTCATATAATTCGCAAGGTAGTTCAGTTGTAGGGGGTAATTTTTATAGCAATGGTGTTGCTGGTGAAAATAAGATTATTGTAAAAGCTAATCCAATTGGTGAAAATGATGTAGTATGGGCAACGTTAGGTAATGATACAGAAAGTAATGCTGATGGTGGTTGGGATGGTGATCACGTTCCTATTGACAAAAATAGAAGATATAGGTTGTCTGTTTGGGTTCGTAGAGAAAATGTTGGTAATGGAAATATTTATTTTGGTACTCAGAATGTATGTGATTTAGGGAGTACAACTATAAACGGAAACCCATATTTTTTAGCATTCGGTAGCGGATTTGGAGAAGTAATTAACGGATGGGTTCTAATGGTTGGATATATTCACCCATTAAGTTATAGTGGAGGTAGTGATAGTACAAATGGAATTTATTCTGTAAATGGTACTAGGATTACAGGCGCTACTGACTATAGATGGGGAAGTACTTCTACGACTAGTAATTTGAGAACCTACTTATATTATTCAACCGCAACAACAGAAAGACAGTATTGGTACAGACCTAGATTTGATTTGGTTGATGGAAATGAACCATCGATTTCACAGTTATTAAGTTGTTTAGAACATCGGCCATTGATTAATTCCTCAAACGTATATGATTTTAATAAATATCAAATTACAGGTGGAGGGGTTGCTAAGTATAATAATATTTCAGAATTAGGTATAACTGATGCGTTAGTTGGATTTTGGAAATTAAACGGAGATGCAAAAGATTACAGCGGTAATGGAAATAATGGAGTTGTTAATGGCACCACTATTACTAATGGGTCAAAAAAATTAGCGTATAATTTTAATGGTACTAGTGATTTTATAAAAATTAATACAACTTATTTTTATAAAAATTTATATGACGAAATTACAGTGTCATGTTGGATTAATCCAAGTAGATTAGGTGGTCAATATCAATCTATTATAGTTAATCGTGATAATACTAAATATAATTGGATGTTATTTCAACATACAACTGATGGGTCAATACAGTTTCATGGGGTAAACCAAAATAAGTCTACCTATATACCTACAGTTGGTACATGGACTCATATAGTGGCTACTGTTACTTCATCACAAGTCTATACGTTATATGCTAATGGTGTTGTTGTACAAACAGTTACTGGATATGATTACGAAAGATCAACAGGAATACCGACCGCGGTTTTTATTGGAAATTTTGGAGATGTCTATGAATTTTACCAAGGTAAAATATCAGATGCTCGTATTTATAATAGGGCGTTAAGTGAGAAAGAAGCAATTATCCAATACAAATATGGATTACCAACAACAGGTATGCAATTATCTTCCGATGGTACTCTATTTTTAAATAATGAAATTAATGAAAATATATAATTTAAATACAAAAATAAATAGAATATGGCAAATTTAGATAATACAACTATTTTTGGAGATCTTAAAGTTCGTGGTAATTTAACCTCTAACGGATTACTAGACCTTAGACTAGCTAATTCAGGTGTTAGCTCGTACCATCAATTAAATAGAAATGCTATTTCTACTGAAAATATGTTTCTTTGGCGTACCAATAATCAGGATAAGTGGTATTTAGGTCAGAGAAATAAAAATGGAGAAGATGGGTTCTCATTGTTTTGCGCTAACCAAAACGTAGATGCGATGTATTTCTCAGCTATAGGTAATGTAACCTTTAGAAATGATGTATCAGCTCAGTATTATTATGGTAATGGGATTGGATTAACAGGAACGGCAGCTTCACTTACGGCTGGTAGAGCAAATAGAGCAAATGGTAATTTCTACATTGATGATAATTATGGAAATTCTATCGTTGGAGTTTACCGTTCTGATAGATACCAAGGTGTTTACTCGATGGGTGATAGTTACAAATTATTAGCTGATGGATCAGGTCCTGGATCGTTATATGGTTTAGCATGGACTCATTCAAATGTAGGAGGTCAATCTATAGGACCATTAGGACATCAACTATTGGTAATGGAAAATGGTATTACAACCGCATCTATTGGTAATGGAATTTGGACTAAAGCAAACATAACTGCTTTAGGTAGCATACTTGCACCAAATTTTTATGGTAATATAACATCGACAGCAGACTTCGGTATAGTGAGTAATTCTAGTGGAACTTCTTTAACATGGAGAGGTAGAGTAGGAACAACAAATGCTGCTGCTGACAGGGCTACATTTATAGGTACATACGCAGGAAATTCAGTCGTTGCAGCACACAACAATGCTTTAAATGCTTGGGCTGATCTTTATATAAATACTGTTAATGCTACGGATGGAGGTAATGTTTATTTCCCAAAAACTAGTATTAATAATGCTGGTACTATAACAACTGCTGGTGATGTTATTGCGTATTCATCTTCTGATATAAGACTTAAAGATAACATTAAACCTATCCTTAATCCACTAGATAAGATTAATAAAATTGGTGGATATACTTTTGATTGGAATGATAAACAATCAACTTATACAGGACATGATGTTGGGGTTATAGCACAAGAAATAGAAGAAGTTTTACCCGAACTAGTCACTACAAGAGAAAATGGTTATAAAGCTGTAAAATATGAAAAAATTATAGCATTATTAATTGAAGGAATAAAAGAACAGCAATTACAAATTGATGAATTAAAATTAATAATAAATAAATTTAAATAAATTTAAAAAAATATAAAATGAAAGTAAGAAGTATAATCCCATTACCATATGAAGCTAATAGATTAGGAGTCAAACGAGCAATTATTGAAATTGATTTAAAAATAACTCAAAGAGATGATGAGTTAAAAAAATATAGACTTATTGCTAGTGATTATCGCATTTTATCACAAGAAGAAGCTTTATCACAAATGGACCCAACACATAAAGTTGTTAAGTTTTTAATTAACCAAAAAACATATGATAAATCATATACCGAATACGATTTACAAAAAGAACAACTTTTATCCGTTGGATCGTACACACAAATAGGTTCAGAGTTAGAAGATATACTTCTACAAGATGCATTATTATATTCATTATATACTGACCCTATTTACGAAAGTAAGGGTTCTGACTGGGTAGCGTATACTGAACCAATAGTGCCAACTGAACCAATAGTGCCAACTGAACCTACACCAACTGAACCACCAGCACCAACTGAACCACCAGCACCAGCACCAACTGAACCAATAACACCAACACAACCTTAATCCAAGATAATTATGTTAGGAAGCAACTCAAAATATTTTCACAAGTCAAGTGAAGAATTAATGTTAGATAAACTAAAAGTTAACACATTGCTTTTAATAAAGGGGTATAATCAAAATCAAGTAGATATTTATTTAAAAGCATTTGATTATTTTACAGAAAACCCAAGTGGGTTTGATGGTGCCACCATTGTCAAAGATTTAATAGATATCCCTGGATTAGATTTAGATGCGATGTTACACGATTACCATTACATACAATATAATGTAGCGTCAAGTTTTTTAGTGAAGTTTAAAGCTGATTGGATTTACGCAAAAGGGCAAGAAAAAAAAGGTAAAGGTCAATATTCAGCATTCTCAAGATTCATCGGATTAACTATTATCGATCTCCCATTAATACTCTATAAAATAATTAAAGATGGTTTTATTTCCAAAGAAAATAAACAAAATCTTTTAAATGAATACAAAATTCTAATCGGTTAGAAATATAAATTAAAAAATTAAAAATATGATACTACCAACATCAGGCGTAATCAGTATGGGTGAGATCAATGTAGAATTAGGTCGAGCTAGAGCAACTTCAATCTCATTGAATAGCGCTCAAAATGGTAATGTAGTTGCTATACGACAGTCAGCATCACCGAAACCATCACCTACAGGCTCAGGGAATAATGTCGCTAGTATTAGTGAATGGTATGGATATCAACATCTATTAAGCGGATTAGGTTTTATTGTAACTGCTGGCGCTACTGGAGAGTGGAGAGGATATGTGATTAATGGCTCAGTAGGAAGTATTAGCCCTAGCCCAGCTAATGTATTTTTCACTGGTGCTAATGCAGTTATAAGAGCTGTTTATACAAGTAATTCTCAATTTATTTTAGAGATATATAATGGATCTAATACGACACAACCTTCAGGGTGGGATTATTTTCAAGTAGGTGACAGTGGTCCACGTTTCAATAGAACAAGTACAAATACAGCACCATATACCTTAAGTAGTGATGGAAAATGGGTTTATTCTTTTGATTATCCAACCCCTTTTATTGGAACTAATTTCTTCCCTAATGGGTCAACAACAAATGTATTTATTGGTGGTAATGGTACAGCTGATACTACAGCACCATCAACCCCTACGAATGTTGTTATTAGTGACATAGGTTCAACTCAATTGAGTATTAGTTGGAACTCTTCTACTGATAATGTTGGTATGGCTGGGTATTATATATACATAAATGGATCAACAACCCCAGCTTATACAGTTAATTTAACAGGTAGCGGAAACTTTGGACAAGCCATTACTGGGTTATCTCCTAGTACTTCTTATTATTTCACTATAAAAGCAAGAGATACATCAGGGAATTTATCTGCCGCAGCTAATTCAGCAACAATTACAACAAATGCGGGTGCTGATACTGTAGCACCAAGTGCCCCTTCTTCTGCTAACGCGACTAGTATAACATCTACTACATTAACACTTAACTGGTCTGCATCTACCGACAATGTAGGTGTTACAAATTATTTAGTATATCAAAATGGTGGATTATTAGTAACTCTAGGGAATGTTCTTAATTATGCTGTATCAGGTCTTGTTGCTTCAACAGCTTATACTTTTACCGTAAAAGCTAGGGATGCTGCTGGGAATTTATCAGCTTTTAGTAATACTGTAAATGCTACAACCGCAGCAGCATCCTCTGGAGATACAACCCCACCTACAGCACCTAATTTTATTAGTGCTTCTAATACTAGTGCTGATACTATTGAAATATTCTGGAATGGCGATACTGATAATATAGGTGTAACTAATTATTATGTTTATAGAAATAATGTTTATATGGGAAGTTCTACAGTAAGAAGTTACTACGATTATGGTGTTCCTAGCGGTACTTGGTTTTATCAAATATATGCTTTAGATGCTGCTGGTAATATTTCACCCATTAGTGCCGAAAGTAATTATGTAACTATTGGTGGTGGTGGAACTGGAGTAGCTATTCAATAATAAAATAATTAATAAAAATATTTTAAATAATAATACAATTTTTTCTTTTAAACATTATATTATAATAAAATTACACTATGAAAAAAGAAAAAATTGTTGGACCAGCTCCACTTAGAATGTTACAAACTAAAGAATTAGAAGACCTTAAAGCGTTACAGGCTGAAAAAGAAGTTATTAAAAATGAGCTTATTCAATTATCTATCACTAGAATTGACATTCAAAAACGTCAAAATGACGTAACTAGAAAAATGGATAAGTTATCATTGGATGAAGCTCAAACCATGGAAAAACTAAGAGAAATTTACGGTGAAATTCAAATTGATTTGAATACGGGTGAAATTCACGATATGGAAACTCCAGCTGAGTAATGAGAAAAATTATCGAATTCCAGAAGGATAATTTATTAAAACCAGATGGAGTTATAGGTAAAAAAACTTTATTAAGTATTAAAGAGAAATTAAAAATTCAAACAAACGAAGAATTAGCCAACTTCATGGGTCAAGTTGCTCATGAAACTGGTGGATTTAGCGCCGATGTTGAAAATTTAAATTATTCAGTAAAAGGTTTATTAACCACTTTTAAAAAATATTTTAATAAAACCAATGTTGATGCTTACGCTAAAAATCCAAAGAAAATTGCGAATAAAGTTTATTCAAATAGAATGGGTAATGGCGATGAAGCATCCAATGAAGGATGGTTACACAGAGGCGTAGGTGCTCTTCAATTAACTGGAAAAATAAATTATGTAGCGTTTTCAAAATGGTTAGGGTTAGATAACACATTAACTACCGAAGAAATAGCTAAAGATTATTTTTGGGAAACAGCTATTTTTTATTTTAATAATAATAAATTATGGTCTGTTGCTAAAAAAGTTGATGTTGTTTCAATTACTAAGTTATCGAAAGCGATTAATTTAGGGAATCAAAATAGTAAAGTAACACCAAATGGATTAGACGATAGGATTAAAAAAACTATAGAATTCTACAATATACTAACAAAATAAATATGATATTTCAGATTAACCAACACTCAACATTACCTATACTCCAAATGGAATTGATTAATGATGGGAAGACCGATTTTAATAAATTTCACGAAAAAATTCAAAATTCAGTTATTACTTTTTGTATGACTGACACTAAAACTGGAGCTAAAATTATTGGTAACAAAACCGCTATATGTATTTTGAAGAATAACTCAGTTAATCCTATTACTGAAGAATATTTAATTGGTTATCAGTTTACGGAAAAAGAAACTAAACGAGCTGGTGAATTTGTTGGTCAATTTACTTTTCAATTTGACGATGGTACATTAATAGTTCCAATAAAAGAAGAACTCACAATACAGATTTTAGATTCATCAATAAAAAAATAAAACCACTTTTAGTGGTTTTTTTTTATGGTTACTTTTTTTTGATCATTTTAAATGATAGTTTTGTTAAACTTAATAAGTTTAACCTTAAAGTTTTAATAAATATGAAGAAAGAAGTATCTAATGAGGTAATTTCGGCGTTTTTAGAAGGCTCTGATCCACAGAAATACATTGTGGCCATCGAAGTACCTTATTTTAATAACATCGCTAGTTTAATCGTTAATGACCCTGTAGAGGGTAAGTATATTCAACGCGTTATGTTCCAACCGTTCTTGTGGATGAAGCATGATGTAGTGGATAAAATTTATAAGGGTGATCGAAATAAAATTAAAAAAGCTTCCGAAAACCTTAAAATTAAATTTTTATTACTAACAACTGAAGCTGAAGATGGTTCATTACCAACTAGAATGGATAATGGTTACAAATATATGGCTAAATGTGATGGTCCATACACTAATTTAATTACATTCTTTAAAGAAGGTGGTGTTGATCCGTTTTCAAAAGATTTTCGTGAATTTTTTATGACTATCTCACCAACTGAACAATTCTTAATCCAGACTGGGAAACGATTGTTTAAAGGTATGGAAGATTATGATGATTTACATAGAATGCAATTTGACTTAGAAACCTCTGGTTTAACTGCCAAAGGTAATACTATTTTTCAAATTGGAATTCGCGATAATAGAGGGTTTGAACATATCATCGAAGTTGAAGGTGACGATCCTAAAATCTTAAGAGAGAGAGAACGTGAGGCTATTAAACAACTTTTCTATTTTATAGATGAACTTAAACCAGATGTAATTACTGGTTATAACTCAGAAGCTTTTGACTGGGATTTTATTATTGGTCGTTGCACCCAATTATCAATAGACATTAAAGAATTTGCCAAGGGTTTAGATGGGTCTCCATTATTTAGGAAAGAGAGTTCTCTTAAATTAGGTGGTGAGTCAGAAAGTTTTTCTCAAACTAATTTATGGGGTTATAGTGTTTTAGATGCTAGTCATGCGGTTAGAAGAGCACAAGCTATTAACTCAGATATTAAATTATGGAACCTAAAATATATTACCCAATATTCACGAGTAGCTAAAGCTAACCGAGTATATGTCCCTGGTAATATATTACACACTACTTGGAAAGATACTGATAACCAATATATTTTTAATAATACTAATGGTGATTGGACCAAATATAATATTAATAATCAAGAACACACTTCTAAATTAAATGAAGGGTATGAATTAGTTAGTGGTGCTTTTATCGTTAGACGATACTTATTAGACGATTTATGGGAAACTGAAAAAGTTGATGGTATTTACAACCAAGCTACTTTTTTACTATCTAAATTAATACCTACTTCATTTACTAGATCAAGTACTATGGGTACAGCTGGTATTTGGAAATTAATTATGATGGCTTGGAGTTATGAAAATAATTTAGGAATTCCACAAACACAACCACAAAAAACTTTTACTGGTGGACTTTCAAGACTATTAGAAGTTGGCTTCGCGAAGAACGTAGCTAAACTGGATTACGCTGCTTTATATCCTAATACGGAATTAACGCATGGTATTTTTCCAGATGTTGACATTACTGGCGCGATGAGGGGATTATTACTTTATATCGCAGAAACAAGGGATATATCTAAAGAATTGAAAGGTATTCATGGAGATAAAGCTAAAGCTATTGAAAAAGAGTTAGAAGCTATTATAGAACCTACCAGTAAACAAAAAGAGGATATGTTAACTGAAATAAAATATAATAGCGATTTATCAAGTAAGTATGATAAAAAACAATTACCGATTAAAATTCTTGCCAACTCCTTTTTTGGTTCGTTAGGTGCTCCACATATCTTTCCTTGGGGAGATACTTTTTGCGCTGAAGAAACCACTTGTAGAGGTAGACAATATTTAAGACTAATGGTTAGTCATTTTCATGGTGTTCACGGATTTAGGCCTTTGGTAGGTGATACTGATGGTTTTAACTTCGCTATCCCAGATTCAGCGGAAGATTTTTATTATGATGCAATTGGTTCACATAAATTAACAAAAGAGTTTGCTGGACAAAGGATTAATGGTTTGAAAGCGGTTGTTGCTGAATTTAATGAAGTTTATATGGAAGGTAGAATGGGTTTAGATATTGACGACATTTGCTCTTCAACCTTAAACTTTTCAAGAAAGAATTACGCCAATGATATTAATGGTAAAATTAAATTAGTTGGTAATACTATTAAATCTAAGAAAATGCCAGTTTATATTGAAGAATTTATAAACGCTGGTGTTAGATTACTGTTAGATGGAAAAGGATTTGAATTTATAAATTTATATCATGATACGGTTGATAATATCGTAAATTATAATATACCACTTTCTAAAATAGCTTCAAAAGCTAGGGTTAAACAAACGCTTAAATCTTATTATGAAAATTGTAAGAAAAAAAATAAAGCTGGTAACCCAATGCCTAGACAAGCTCACATGGAATTAGCTATTCAACATCAATTAGATATTAATTTAGGTGATACAATTTACTACGTAAATACTGGTTCAACTAAATCTCATGGTGATATTAAATCAAATAAATTACCTAACGGCCAAGTGCAAGTCGATTTAATGTGTAAATTAATTCCAACGGAACAATTAGAATCAAACCCTAATTTAACTACCGATGAATATAACGCGGTAAAATATTTAGCAGCTTTTAATACTAGGATTCACCCTTTATTAGTTTGTTTTAATGAAGATATTAGAGATAAGATTGTGTTGCAATTTACTAAGAGTAAAGTAACTA
>Ga0326734_1000089_pt1 | contig 30589 bp, 38 predicted proteins | sample 15_GP2_1315_FD_207944 | JGI IMG/M metagenome (GOLD analysis project Ga0326734, IMG submission 207944) | Glacier ice microbial communities from Ngari, Tibet, China - 15_GP2_131.5 | ecosystem: Environmental > Aquatic > Freshwater > Ice > Glacier | place: China: Ngari, Tibet | collected 2018-07-18 | reverse complement strand
GCCGTTGTGCCTGTGATGTGTACGCGATTACCTGTAGCAGTGTCGAGATTGACTGTGGCGGCGCTGGCGAGGGCTGCACCAGTGGCGTAGTCTTGGGCACCTGTGAAGATGTTCGCACCTTTACCAGCAACCACCCGCGCACCCAACTCAGCTATAGCCGCCTGAGCATTGGTAGCAGCGACACCACCAGCAGGACTGAACGTGACATTACCCGCCGCTACGTTTGTCCCCACTGCGGTTACGCCAGCTTCAAAAAGTACACTATCACCAACAGACAGGGGGCCAGTGAAGGTGATTGTTGTACTGTTGGTTTCAACGTAAGCATCAGAAAACTGACGCACACCGTTGATGTAAACCATTACTGCGTTAGTGCCAACGATGTAGGAATTGACCAGATTAAATACTGTCTGGCCTGCGGTAGCAGTTTGGGTTTCTCTCAGAATAGTAAAGTTGGGAGAAACAACCCCTGCGGCAGATTGCCAACTGACACCGTTATAAATCCTCGTACCATTTGAGGTGGTATTGAAATAAAGTGCGCCAGTGAGGAGTGCGCTACCTTGATTGTCCAGCGCAGGGTCAGAGGTCTTGCTGCCAAGGTTTAATTTACTGCCTGCAATGCGACTGGCTTCAGAGGCTGCAGCGGATACGCTGGACGCACTGGCTTGAGTCGTAGCTGTGCTGGCGCTGGTAGAGGCTTCACTGGCTTTTGTGTTTAGAGTGGCAGCAGATGCGGCAACCTCTACAGCGTTGTTGTAGATGTTCGTGCCCAGGGCGACAAGCTCTGGTGCCGTGGCTGTTTTAAGCGATGTGGCCCAGGCAAAAGCCTTGGCATTATAAGTAGTCCGATCAGCAAGTGACGGGAAATCCGGTATGGCTGTAATTGCCGGTGCTGGGGTAGGCATTAAATAAATCCTTTAACTTGAAATGAAAATTCAGCGTGGGCCGGTCCTGTTGCAACCATTGACCCACTGATCAGGCCGAATACGTTAAGGTAGTCGTAGCCTCTTTCATCAGTTGCAATGCATGAGACAGGAATGTCCAACACCCTTTGTACAAGATCAACAGCACTTGAAGCCTCTACTACATCAAGAAGAACAGTGCCCCTCATATCAGTAGAAGAGCCTCTGCGCTTGATAACAGATGTACCGTCTTCATTGAACTTTATATAGCTATAACTCTTGGGGTCTGCTGAAGCGCCATACTGCGTTCCACCTAAGGCACTTTGCCCGACGAGTTGACGATAGTCCCCGATATTGAGCATACCCAGACCAACAGGAATACCTGTCCCGCCGTTAACTACTACAGTTAATTCTGCAGTTGGGCTAATAGGTAGGTCACGTAAAACTACACGGGCAATCTGAGCCGTGTTAGTAAACAGCAACTCATAGATGCCCGGTGCTTGCGAGAATAGCTCCGTAGTCGAGGTGTAAAGAACCGCGCCCCCTGGCGCGGCCCTTATAGTCGCAACCAAAGATCCACCAACCAAGCCGTAAAAACTCAAGGCATTGAAAAATCCTACTTGAAGAACATAGGTGATTGAGCCTGTAGTGTTTACAGCAGTTGTCGTATAGATGTCAAATGGGGCATAACGCTGTGTTGGGCTTTTATCTAACCAGAAAGCTGAGTCAACTTCTGGCAAGGCAGCACGGCCTGTATGACCCTGCACACACGCATAAACCCTGTGGGTCGTTGCACGAATACGTAGGTCACCCACAACGTATGTCCCAGAGGACACCCAAGCGGTTTCTCCTGTAGCTGGTTCAGCTATAGAGGTTCCTGCCTTAATAGCAGAATCCACTATAGTGATTGGTACGATGATATTCATTAAGTTGCAATCTCCACAAGTACTGGCCTATCAGGATTACCATTCACAGCAACTGCTGTACGTCCTGTGTTAATGTTTCCCTCCGCAACAAGGCTTTGGAGTCGTTTCACCTCAGTTGTCAAGCATTCAACAAGTTTCTCAAGCTGCTCGTTGTTGTTGCTGTTGTTTCTACCGTTTCCGGCTGCAGGGTTGTACGCCTTGGGGACAATTGCCTCGCCCTCATGGATTTGAGCAACCATGTCAGACGGGACGTAGTTCGTGCCGATAGCAAAACTTGGTAAACCAAGGTCTGAAGCACGTTGCAGGATGTAAGACTGACTTACGCCCAGCGATGCGGCTAGTTGAGACGAAGATACGCCCGCAGCAATAGCGGCACGGCCCACAGCAGCATCCGCGCCGTTCCAGTCGATGCCATTACTGGTCTGGTATTTTCCGACAATATCAGATGCGGCGGTCTGGATTTCGCTTGCGCTATAGGTTTGCCTAGCCGGAGCGACTGGAGCAACTACAGGAGTCATTGCCATTTTCTGCATTGCAATTGCAGAAGCAAGGTTTGTTATAGCTGCGCCAATACTCAGAACACTTGTATTAACACCATTCAAGGCGTCAATCTGCCGCTGATAAAATGCTAGAGAATCGTCAAGTGCTTTAAGCTGATCATTTGCAACTAGCAGGGCTTGCTCTGCTGTCGTCAGTTGCTCACCGCTTACAATTTGCAATTGAGACAATTCGCCAGCCATGACAAGGGCTGCTTGGTCGGCTTCAAATTGAGTTGCAAATTGCTCCGCATTTAGGCCACCACGGGCTGCAGTAATAGCTTCTGTGAGTTCCTTAGCATCAGGCAAGTACCCTGTTGACAGTAAGGTTTTTAATGCATTGGTAATGAAGTCGGAGCCTTGCCCTGCTTGCATCACTCTTGTCCCACTCACTGTGCCGTATAGGTCAGATATGTTCGACTTGAGCAATTCAAATACAGACTTGATGTTGGTAACTGACTCTGAAGCAATATCCTTGATCAGGCCGATGCGCGTCTTCTCAGCCGCGACGGAGAGCTTCAATGTATCAAAAGCTTCTGTGGTAGCAGTTTTCGCCAAGTTAATCGCTGTGATTTTGTCAAACAACCCCAAATTCGATGCTTCAATTGACTTGCGCTCCAAGTTGCGTAGCGCCACTGTGTCGTTTTGCAATTTTAGGAGTTCAGACTCCAGCGAAGCCCTCTGTACGAGAATTTCGGTTTGCTTTTTAAGTGCTGCGTTATAGTCATAAGCGGCAATCTCTGCTTTGCCGTAGGTCTTGATGCTTATCAGACGCTGTGCTGCGTCAGCGCCAACAGCATCGCCTTGTACACGCATCAAAGAAATTTGCAAGTCAGTAGACTCTTCACTTAAAGATTTAAGAGAAGTTGCCACCTCAATTTGCTTGGTCAGTGCTGCGTTATAGTCATAAGCGGCAATCTCTGCTTTGCCGTAGGTCTTGATGTCGATTAAGCGTTGTGCTGCATCAGCACCGGAAGTATTGCCCTGTGCGCGTAACAAAGAGACTCCCAAGTCTTGTGTACTTTCTTTAAGACTCTTGAGGCTGTCTTCTACGACACTGAAGAAGTCTGCTGTGCCGCCTGATAGCAGTAGCAACCTGCCAGCCAACTCTTGGCTTTCGGCGTTTCCAGCCATCATGGAGGTAACCAAGGATTTGAACCCTTCTTTAGATTCCGGCATGACAACATTCAATCGGTCAAACTCTGCACGAAGCTTAGACAAACCGATAACTTGCCTCTCAGCATCGCTATAAAATCCATCAACAAAATCTCCCAAGGCACTTTGTAGTTCAGGGATACCCCCCGCACCACGAATAGTATTTCTTGAAACTTGCTGCCCAAGGTTCGCGCCGCGCATCGTGTCTTGAATATTGAGCAGAGATTTATAGCCTTCAACCAGATCAGACATACTGCCACTCATTACTTTCATAATCTCGGACATTGTTGTTCCAGCATTTGACGCCATGATGCTCTGACGCACAATCTCTGCTGCGATGTCACCTGTCTTGTTGACTAGAGAATCCCTACCAACCATCATAATACCGAAACCCTGCAGAGCATTCCGAGCTTGCTCAGAGCCTGTAGATACACGAATCAATGTCTCATAGTAACCTTCGCCTGCCTTCTGGAATGCCTGAAGACCGGGAAACACTGTACGCGCAATTCCATCTGCGGAAGCAGAGAATACGTTGTTCAATGCTTCAGACAGTTCAGCGCCTTTTAAGCCTTTAAAACTCACTTCAGTCTGAATTACATAAGCATCCATCACTGATTTGATATTTGCAGCGTAAGGTTCAAGGCTCAGTGATGCACTAGAAATAGTGTTATTTATTTCTTGGAACACACGGCCAATGGTTGTAGTAATTTCGTCTGTAGCTTCCATAAAGGTACGCTCGTTTGAGCTTTTACCTTTGCTGAACAATCCACCACTTGTCTGCTTATTCACATCAACATACTGCTGGACACCATCACCACGCTTAAAGTCTGAGGCTGTACCGTTTAGGGCCAAGCCTGTGTCGAGAATAGTTGTAGTTGTCTTGCCGCCAAAAATACTGGAAATTATCCCGCCGCCGGTAGTGCCTTCGGTGATACCAAAGTTTTTACCAGTGGTCATACCGGATGCTCTAAAGACGGCTGATGCCAAACCTTGCATTGATGCTTGAATGCCACGCAGGGCTGTCAGCATATTGCTTGTCAACACTAGGCCGATGTTAGAGTTATCCTCCAGAGCAGACATCGCATTAGTGAGAGATTCAGATTTAGCTTCGTCATCACCCAGCACAGTGCCGGTGCCTTGCTTTGCTTGACGATCTTTCAAATCAAAAGTAGGGCCACTGCCACCGAATGCGCCACCCAACACCGCAGCAATAGCAACGCCAGCAGCAGCCATACCCCAAGGGCCAAGCCAATTCATAAACGACATAAAGACGCCAGGAACTTTGAGAGCATTCTTAGCTGACTCTGTTGTACCTGTGATAGCGACATCTGCAGCGCCTGCGGCTACGTGCGCCCCGAGCATAGTGGCAGTCGCTGTACTGTCCACAACTACCTCAGTAGTCTTGGCCGTGACAAACAAACCTGTGAATGCTGTCAGAAGTCCGCTCTTCATAGCGAAATTAGCCATTGTTCCAGCCAACTCTGCAATACGGATAGCTTTCTCAGCACCAGCCAGCAGCTTGTGGGCTGTCGTATGTTCACTGAAGAACTCTTTAGCACCACCGGCCATTGCTCCGTACATACGCAGCTTGGATTGCTCTTCCTTCTTGTCCAGGGCGGCAAGACCTTTGGTGCGATCTTTACTGTCATCCAGACTCATGAACATCTTGCGCTTTTCGTCTATCTTTTCTTGGTCTTTACTGTAGATGCCGAGAGCTTTGCTCATGTCGCCAATAGCGCCGCCAACGTCACCAAAAGCTTCCTTGAGTGCCTCACCAAAGTTCATAGCCCTTTTAGGGTCAAGGAGTTTATCCAGTTCAGCCTTGGCGGCATTCACATCTTTGGCAACACCCAACTTATGCTGGGCACCAGTGAGTTCCCTCAGCGCCTTGGCCTGGGCCATGTACAAATCATATTGCACCATGTCACCATTACGGTCAAGTTGCTTGATAGCCATTGCCTCTGCTATCACAGCCTTGCGCTCTAGCTCCACTCCAGCCAAATCTTTAGCGGCAGTTTTAGACTCTGTCAAGGCGAGAGTTTGTTCGCGTGTCTTGAGGATTTCCTCGTTGATAGTGGAGACACCGGCAGACAGCTTTTTCGTATGCTTGTCTTCTTCTTGAGAGGCATCAGTATTAGCCTTATTCACTCTGTCGCGCAGGGATATCTGCTGTTCAAGGGCTATATTCTGAGCAACCATAGCGTCGATGGTTGCTTTTTGAACAGAAGACATATTTTTGTAGTCTACGTTCTTGCCAACATCCAGGGTTGCACGAAGACGCTCTGCAGCAGTGGCTTTCTCGCCAGCCGCAATGTTGATTTCCAACTCAGACGTTGTGGCTGCGATAGACGAACGAAGTTCTTTGTAGGGGTCACGCTTTTCAGATTTTGCACCCAGCTTGTCACCGAGGATATCCATACGTAGCGCCAGCTTCTCTTTGTCTGACATCACTGCACCAAGAGCCTTGAACTTCTCTTCCATCTCTTTAACTTCGCGATCAGCTTGTTCAGGCTTTGTCTCAGTTTTGAGTTTAAGCTCTTTACGCAAGCCACTAACTTTATCGGCATTCAAGTTATCTTCAGTAATCTTCTTGAGACCGTTGAGTACAGTTTGCTGGCCTTGTATTGTCTTGAGTTTTGTATCAAGCATATTAATACTGACTTGATACGCACCTTTTATGGCTTCGTCGCTGACACTTTGTTGTGCGCTCTTAAGGCCGTTAATTTTAGTGATGAGTGCTACTTGCTCTTTGTCATTATCAGTGACTTTATAAGCTTCGGGAACTTTACCTGTAGCAACACTATTGCGCTCGTTAATCTTGTCGATTTCTTTCTGGATTAGTTTTAGGCGATCCACTGTTTGAATACGTGTCGATTCAGTGACTAGTGCGTCAGCTTTTGGGACTTCCTTGCCGAAATACTGCCATGCAGCAACAGCAGCGGTGCCCACCAATGAAATAAGAATACCCCAAGGGCCGGTGAGGGCAGTGAGGGCAATTTTCATTACACCTAGTGCGCCACTGGCAGCACCGACAGCCGTTGTAGCTGCAATCAACCCCGTAACCAGCGCAGGTATGGCAAGGGCAGCGCCTGCTACCCATTGAATAAACTTACCCACAACAATGGCTTCAACAACAAGCGCAATACGACTGAAGTTGTCATACAAGAACAAGAACGTACTAGCCAATGCATCACGAATCTTTGGAATGTCTGCTTCCAGTGTAGCAATAGCTTTAGCAAGCTTAGTGCCTATGTCTGTTGTCTCACCCATCTCCCCCATTGCTTTAAACCAAGCATTCTTCAGGCGCTGGATTGCACCATCCACTGTAAGTGGGAGTTCCTCAAAAGCTTTACGCATTTCTGGCAAAGCCCGTTGCGCTGCGCGATTCATTAACTCAAAAGTAATCTCACCATCAGAACCCATTTTCTTAAGAGTCTTGCCGCTAAACTCGCTCCACTTGCCAGTGGCTTTCAATTCGGCTTCGATAGCACGAAGAATCCCTGGTGCGCCTTCAGCTACAGCGTTAAATTCAGCACCGTTCAAACGGCCTGCATTCACCGACTGAGAGTATTGCAGCATCACTGAAGATGCCTCAGCAGCAGTAGCTCCGTTTAGTTTCAACGCAAGAGAGACAAACTCAACCTGCTCTGCTGTCTGCTGTGCGTCTTTTCCCATGCGTTGCATAGGAATAGCCATACGAGTGTACAGCTTGGCAGCGTCTTCCAGGGGGATACGGAGGCGCTGTGCCATATCGTATAGGTTTCCCTGAACTTGGCGGGCCTCTTCCATGCTTCCCGTAGCAAGCTTTAAACGCGCCTGCATCATCTTCCAGCCGTCAGCCGCTTCGATAATACCCTTGGCAAAATTTAGGCCGAGGTAGGCTGCTGCTGCTGTCGCCATTGCACGAAGAGTGGCATTGACAATTGTTGCTGCACCAGATTTCCTTTGAAACGCCGCTGTAGTTGAATTAGAGGTATTGTTAAGTGTGCCAAGTTGCGAATTTAGAAACGTGATTTGGTTAGCTGTGGTTGTAGCACTGTTAGCCATCATACCCATAGCAGACGCTACAGCATTCATTGCGGCAGATTGCTGTGCAGCAAAAGATACAGCAGTTGCTTGTGCCGTCATCAGCTTACCAAGAGAGTCTGTTAAAAGCTTTACCTTAGCTTCATTCCTCGCGGCAGCATTTCCAAGGGAGTCCAGTTTACGAACAGTTTCCGCAATACCTGTTGAGACTACCTCGATTTGGAGTGAACTACTTGCTGCCATTTGAAACCCTTTTATTCGTTCTCTGTTTTAGTCTTGCTGAATGATGCGAATACGCTCTTCAGCTTAGTTGCAATTATTTCTCTGTTTGCAATCAGGGTATCATCTACGTGTGTATAAGGAGCAACGCTGTCTTTTTTGCTTGCTACACTTAGCTCTGAGGCATAAGCTTCGCTCATGCTCTTTATAGTCATTCTTTCCCAGACAGATAGATTGAGTTGCGTAACCTGAAGCCAGCTTTTAATCTCCGACCAAGACAAGGATATAACACCCATGCCGTTTGACATAACCAGCCCTGCTTCAAACAGCAGAGAGACTAAGTACTCAGCACCGTCTAATTCTGGTAGGAGCAGAAACGAAGAAGTCCCGTCTAGCTCAGTAAATGAATTTAGACGGGACTTCTTGGAGCCATCAGGCACAGCGTGAAGCCATGCTAGATGTCGGATATAAAGGGTAAGGGCTTCGTTTACGCTTGCAGAAAATTTGAATTATCACCAAGCAATGCATCCACTTGGTCTTTCAGCCAACTGTACTTAGCATCACTGTAAATTGCACGGAAGGATGCATCATCATTGACGGGCTTACCATCGTAGCTAAGGTGGCTAATTTTTACGCTGCACAAAACCAAGAGTTCTACGCCCTCTTCTTTCATGATTTCTGCACTAGCTTGCTTCTTGCCACGCTTCAGAGCGCGGTTTTGCATGGCAGTAATAGCATTACGGTATTCTTTTGAACTGGTGCCGTGCAGTTCAATGCTAATGGGCTGCTTCTTGGCTTCATCTGCAAACAAGAAGTCGTCAGAAACTGGGTGACGAATCTGAAGGGTTACTGTGCTTGTCAGGGCAAGGGATTCTAGGTTAAACATTATTGGTTCACTTTCTTTGGTAGGGTTGTTGTTGCTCTCTATATTGAGAACTTAGGGTTTATCCGTTAGGATGGTTACTTGATCTGAAATCAGAGTTAGTAATTGGTCAAGGTCTACACCTAAGAAGCTCTCTGTAGAGCCGTCATAGATGCTTTCCGGTTGTTTGTGTGTACCTCTAAACGAGGCAAGAATGGTTGTTTCAAGTGCCTTGGCCGTAGCTCCGTTTTCAAAATACAGGCTGAAACGCTTTGTGAAATTCAACCCTGAACTTCTGGTGATTTCTTTTGTCCTGACTTCTGCACTACGGTTTGTGATGCCTACTTTTGTGACGATATCGTCTGATAGGATATAGAAGTACCCAGAGGTGTTCTGGTTATATCCGGTTGAACTACAGGTAGGGCAACCTGAACCTCGCCTATGGTCGATTGCGGTTGTCTTGAAGTCGCCATGTGAGGGGCAAGTGACTATCACCTTCGTGCTTGAATTCACGTAGACGGCTTTATCGTATGTGTACTTACCTGGGTGGGCTGCGCTACACGCCACTTTAAACTCTTCTGTTGTGTAACGCGGCAGGCCACTGCAAGATGGGCAGCCTGAGCCGCGAATATGCACAGCAGGAAGTTGCCAGAAGTTTTTATGTCCATTGCGGCAACCAATCTCTACCTTCTCTATATAACCTGTGTATACTACGAAAGAGTAGTCGTACTTGTCTTTGTGGGTCACCACTGCCTTCCTTATAAACTCAACTGCCGTAAGCAGTGCAGCAGGGCTACAGCTAGGGCAACCTCCACCACTCATATGAAACTTAGGTACTTGCCAAAAACTACCATGCTTGGGGCAAATAATTTCCACTCTAGTGCGAGAGTCTGTGTATTCAGCGAGTGAGTAGTCGTACTTGCCTTCGTGAACGAGATTCACTTTTTCTACAAACCCTTCAATTGTCGATCTTCTAACCATGTAGACTCCTTTGAAGGGTTTGTAGAAAAAGACCCATTAAAGGGTCTTTCATTCTCATTATTGAGAACCTGAATTATACACCAGATTCTCAATCTTTTCAAACTTCAACTACGTCACCGCTCAACTCGATGGTGCACATCAGGCCAGTGATTTGATCGACTGAACCAATACTGGTGGACACTTTTGTGACTTTGCCAACGAAAAAAATCTTAGAGAGGTCTTGCAAAGTGACCTTGAGAGAGTAGTCAGCGTCGGACAGCAAGGCCGCACGAAGGGCTGTTTGACCTGCATTTGCAACATCCCTAGCCATCTGAATCTGCATAGAGCCTGTCTGGTACGATCCTTTAAACTTCTTTACAGTACGCGTACCGACTGCGGAGTGGTTCACAACGGCGTATTCCCGATTAGAAATCTCTCCAATATCAGTCACCTCACCGATAGTCACAAAAGACAACGCGGCGAACCCGGTGGCGTCATAAGTTGCAGGAGTACCTGTTGCGATTGCCAGCGTAGAGCCAGCGGATGTCATTACGGCCATATTATTTTCCTTTAGTTGTCTGATTAGACGTAGAGGTGAGCAGTCAAACCGACGCCACCAGTGATTGTGATATTGCCCACAAGGTAGACAGAAATATCGTCGAGTTCTACCATCACAGTAGAAGATGCTGGCACAACAATAGCCTTACCGCCAGCCACCGAGATAGTGCCACCGTAGCCTGCTGGAGCAATAGTCGTAGCGGCAGAGCCGACGATAGTTGCTGTGACAGAAGCTGCTGTTGTGTTGAAGAAAACAACCACTTGCTTAGAGCCAGCGGTGTAAGTGAGAGTGTCGGAAGCCGACAGGATGGTGCGAGTAAGGGTAGCCGCCAAGCCGCCATCGGTCGCATTTGTTTGTGCAATTACTGCCATTTAATTCCTATTAATTTAAGTTTCATACCTGTAGAAAATCATTACTGGAACAATAATCCAACCGGCTTCATCAAACATTGGTTTTTCTGCGTAAGGTGTATTCTCAATAGAAACCGCACCTTGCTTGGGCACAAGTGGAAATAAGTTGATAACGCTACTAGCGATACCCTCTACCACTCCCATGCCAATACCGCTTCTGCACCAGCACCTCACTTCAAAAATACCTAATTGTGTTTTACGAATTCCAGAGAGTTCGTTATTTAAAGTGATGTTAGGTATTAGCAGCGGCTGTAGGTAAACATTTGAAAGTGGCTTGTTAAAAGTGACACTCTCAAATGCAACAGGTATTTTCGGCAATTGAGCGTCAGCCCAAACTTTTAGCCGTGTCTCTAGAGCAGCGCGTATAATTGAATTGCTCATTAGATTTTTACTACCTTGTTTTTAGCTAGAGTCGCCTGCAGACTCAGAGCAACCATACGGTAGGCTGAAGTTCTTACCCAGCCTTCAGATTCTGCTTTAACGGCATAGTCTAAATTATTTGAAAGCGTTACCTTCCCGTCCCTGTCATAGAATTCAATACCATTCATGATGGACTTAATCCTAGACAAACTGTCAGCACCACTTGGACTTTTATTAGCACCACGCGAAGAGGATGTGCCTCTCTCCATTGGATACCATTGGTTAACCAGCAAGCCTTCTGCAGTGGGGCCAGGGTTAACAGGGGAGGGGGTTTTGTTGACAACCGAGGAAAATAGCTCCCAAGTTATTTGGTAGCATTTTAGGTTAACGTCAACTAGAACTTTGTTTGAAGCTGCCTTGAGTGATTTCTCAAACAGGGACATGATGTTCTAATTTCACATTATACGGGTGATTTTGATTTTTGTCAAACATCCATCACCGCCGCAGGTAGAGTTCAAACAGAATCGGCTGTGTGCCGTCTGCTGAAAGATCAACAACTTTTGTAGTGATAATCCCGTACATATGCCCTCCTGCACTAAATCTGTCAGAAGAAGCGGTAATCCTAAGTACGCCATTGGGCATCAAAGCAGGAATTAGTAAAGCCGTAGGGCTGACATAGGCAACCTTGTCACCGGCTTGAATAAGAGTCTTAGGGAGCGTTCCAGACCCGTTTGACTGCAGAGTCAAGTCCATGAGGATACACTGCACTACAACCTCTCCTGAAACCGCAGAGACACTACTTGTCACTGGGTCATACTCGCCATCGTTGGGTTGAGTTATGAGTGTACCTGTAGTGCCAAAATCATGGATCATTGAAGCCACTACACCAATGAAGTCTTTAAAGTCTTGCATGATGTTTATAGATTATGTGGCCTACCGGCATACGCTGCGTTCCAGTCAGCAGTGAAGGCTATCAGTGGGTTGCTGTCCGTTGAGCCACCGTAAGGGATTGGCGCAAGAGACATATTGTGAGGGTTAAAAATAGTGATTTTAATGAACGCAATATAGTTGTTAAATTGCTCATTACTCCACACTTCAATACTAGCAAGTTTCCGGTGGGTTTTTGCTGTCAGTGTACCCAGAACATACTGAGCGCAAAGAGATGCTGCCCTTGGAACATTTTCATTGCAATCTGTCAAAGCAGATTCGATGACGTAGTCAGGGAGAATCGGCAAGTCTGCCCAATCGCCAATGCGTAAACGAATCTTTCCGACAGGAGTTGATGGGTCAATAATCATTGCATTTATTCCTAATTGATAAATTAATCTGTGGCGCTAACCGAGTTAACAAGAAAGCGCCACATTCAATTTAGCCCATGTCGTAGTACGTGATAATCGGCAAAGTGGCTGCCGTAACGCCCACGCCCTGGAAATTCCAGGTCATCCCGGTATAACCTGCAACGTGTGCTGGCTGTCCACCAGGACCTGTGCCACTCAGTGACAGCGTTGCACCCGCCTGCGAACCGGACATTGCTGAGCCACCAAAGTTGTAGTTACTGTAAGTGGCCGCGATACCCACTTCTTTTGCAGCCAACACAAGAACTTTGGCGGGCAGACCCGTGAAAGGCTGCATTGAAGACGCATTGCCGTCAGGCACTCCGGTAGCCGATGCCGTTACTGATTTACCTCTGAGATAAGCAATGAGTGCAGAATTACCCGCAATTGCGTCAACCAGGGCATTAGAAGCAATGATGTAGCCTTTAGCTACGCTGCTTGCGAACAAGCCGTCCCACGCACCTGATGCACTCAGGAAACTGGTCATCGCTGATACATTCGTTCCAATGACCGACATAGCAGTCGAGCTACCTAAAATAACACCAATGTTTGGACTGGTAGCCAAAGTATTCATGGCTGCACTATTTGAAGCCAGAGCTTGTACAGCTTGGGTGTTACGGGCAACAAGATTCAAAGTTGGCGAATCTGCAATGATCGAAGCCAGTGTTGGAAAATTAGCTGGATTAACACCAATCAGGTTAGCTAATGCCAAGGCAAGATTAGCAGCAAAGAATGGCCCGGCTTGATAGCTAGTCCAAGCAGCAGCAACTTTACTAATTGCATTAATAGCGCCAGGGTACGAAGCCATTCGGTTAGTGGCATTGCTGCGCGAAACAATCTCGATCATCGCTGCAGGACTATTAGCAATCACGCTCATAATTGAGGTCTGCTTTGCAACGATGTCAATGGCTACAGGATTAGCTGCAACCTGTGCCATTGCAGCAGCATTACCAGCCATAATCGCCGTAGTCGGTGGACTGGCTACTACAGCACTCATAGCAAACGGAGCAGCAGAGATGTCAGCCATCGACATAGCATCAAGAATCAAAGAATCAACTGTCGGATAACTTGCTGGATTCACGCTTGCATAGTTTGCAATGATTGTGCGAACATTCGGCTCGTAATGGATAGAACCCGTAAACAAATTCCAAGCAACAGGATTAGCACCCAGCGTCACCAAACTTGGTTTGCTATTAGCAACAGAATTCATTGCAATAGGGCTAACTACGACAGCTTGACAAGCAGCAGAAGTAGCTGGAGTGGCTGCTTTAAATACAATGTCAGTAGCAGCCTGGCTAGCAACAATAGCAGCCATCGTAAGTGTACTACCGGCCATTCGTCGGCTCTGCCCACGGCTTGCCAGCAGCACCGAAAATTCAGAAGCCCTGCCAGCGTCAGTTAAAAAAGTTTGCAACTGCGGCCCACTAACTGTGCCTGCTTCAACAGCGCCTAGAAGACGCAACGAACGAAGTGTTCCCATTATTTTTCCTTATTTGTTGGCAAGCAGGTAAACTGCAAATCGAGTAGGCTCATCTTCGCGCCAGTCGTCTGCAAAAGATGCGTCATGAATACCCCAAGCGTTAATCAATTCCCATGCAGGAGCCTGCAGCAGCCATTGACCAGTGGTAGTAGTAAAACACGTTTCATCGTCATCTGGTTCAGCTTGCGTGTTTGTCCACATAAACAAACCCAAGCCCTCAACCATGCTGGCGTCATCAACTTGCGAGACTGTTTCGCGCAGGGTTGCCCGGTTGTCATACGCTACGAGATTGATTGATGTAGCACTACGCACAATAACCAATGGGTCGCCGCTCAGTAGTGAAAACCCATTAACCGTACTGATATTGACACCACTGACTAAAGTTTCCTGCTTTAAGCTAAGAGCTTCCATAGCTGCAGAGCTAATCGGCTTATCCACATCTTTAGTATTATTTACGAGATGCAAGCCTTTAGTGACACGCTCCGTAACGCTGGTAAAAGCAGCCGTTGCAGTTGTCACAGTAGACTGCTGTACAGCAACCGCTGCGATAAGAGCAGTTGTGGACGCTGTTAAATCCGCTACAGAAGATTCAATACTCATGGCATTACCTTGTCGTTATAAATTTGACAAGCATCGTCTGCGTGTCGATTAAATTGGTCGCCATCGACATGAGCGGAACAATGGCCGCATTTTCTGAAACAACTACGGCATTGGCAATTAACTGCGCCGTACTATCTTTTAAACTGACACACACTTCAAGCAAACCAGAAGTCTGAGCAGTCAATGCGTCAATAGATACTTCAATGCTCATCTTCCACGCTCCTTAGCTACTTGTTCAGCAATAATCCGCTGCGTTTGAATTAAGCGAGTTGCCCCATTAACTGCTAGTGCAGCCGATTTATTTTGCAAGTTATGCACATCCCTGCCAATCAAACGAATGACAGGAAGAAAAAGCTCTTGCAAATAGAGAGACAACCCGCTCATGGTTTAAGCCTTGGCCGTGGTGTAAACCAAAGCTAGATCAAAGTCAGGATTGCCAATCGACAAGTCCAGAGAATCTGCTTTGGCTTGTGCCGCATCAGCAGCGGCATGGGCAGCAGTTACGGCAGCAATGGATGCAGCGCTAATGTTGCTACGGGCTTGCTCTTGCTCAACAGCCGTAAACGTTTGCACTGCATCAACACGGACGCGGTTACCAAGCGATGTAGCAATCGTGGTGGCAAAATTGGGGTTGTTGCCCAATGCAACAGCCAGTTCACGCAGCGTATCCATCGTGGCAGGGCTAGAGTCAACAAGCTGGTTAATCGAGCCAGCAACCAGCGACAAGATGCGGTCAGCAGAAAATGTCTTGGTAGTAACGCCTGCTACAGCAGCATCGTTAATCAAGCTGGTCAGGTCGATCAACGATACCGACGCCTGAACTTCATTCAGCGCGGCAACCAAATTACTCTTAGCAGTAGTCGTCAATGTTGACAGCGTACCAATCGCATTACTGTTGACATTAGTTTTTGCCAACACTTCGTTAAGTGCAGTGACAATATCCGACTTAGAGGTCGTTGTCAGATTAGCAAGTACGCCTACAGTGCCGCGCAGTGTTTTAACGTCTGTACCAATTGCTTGTGCAAGTAGGACGATGCGTTGTTCGAGAGTCATTTAATTTCCTTTTTATAAACTAAGTTGATATGCTGTAACGAGATCGAAGGATGTGCCGATTGCTGAATCTACGACACCAGCTACTGTGCTTTCTGTACTCGCAATCAATCTCTCGTAAGTATCGACTGAAGTTTTAAGTTTAATAAGAGAAACTTTTGAGTCTAAGTTTGCGGCTTCTGCAGTGTCTAGCACTTGGATTCTTGCCCGTTCAATTCGCGCTTCTGCTGCTTCTAGTTGTCCGTCAACTGTAGTTTTAAACTTGGCTAACGATGCTTGAGAACTTGAGTTTGTAGCGGCAGCAGTGGCAATAACGCCAAGCCTAACTACTTCTATATTGGCTTGGGCGACCTTTAAGTCTTCCAGGGCAATTACCGCTGCGGTTAGTGTTGTAGGCTGACCTGTTTGAATTACCTGCGAGAATTGACAGTCAGTGTTTGGTATAACTGCCACTGTCTCTAAAATAACCACGCCTGTTGATCTGTAAATAGTTACAGTGTAGTAAGTGTTTTTGGTGTTAGGGGAGAGTTTTATCGAAAAGAACCCACTAGCATCTGTTGTAGCGCGAGTGGCAATAGGTACAACAACTGTCACACCTCGCAAGCCTGGATTGGATAAGGTAAACCTGATTGATGCCAATGCAAGGGGTAGTCCAGATGGCAGATTCAATACGCCTGATACAGTGACACTAGGTACAGACATAAGGCTCCTTTATTCGTTTTCTATTGCACCCGAAAAGGACGCAATAGAAAACAGCCCTCGCAATGAGGGCCATTTGTAATTAAGCCCTCGTTAGAGGGCGCTAACTCAATTGCTGGAAGTCAGCGTAACGACCATTGCTGGGCGCATGATAGCGTTACAGAAATTGGCTTCCGAGCGCAAGTCAATGCGGGTGCCGTGCTGGTCTGCGCTCTCAAAGACATAAGCCTCTTCGCCCAGTGTACCCAACAAGGAGAAGATAGCCGGTGGGCCTTGGAAAGTCTTGAAGATGTCGGTGCCTGTCGGAACCATGAATGCCTTACCAGCGGGGATCAGGCGAACACCGCCGAAATTGTCGCGGCTCTCAATGAAGCGTGTTCCACCAAAGGCAAACTCGCGGCGCAGTGCATTATCACCACCCAGGCGCTGGCGCGAAGGCTCTTGCGTCGATGCGTAGTATTGGTACGCGGATTTGACGCTGCTATGGCTAATAAGTTTAGCGAAAAACTCAGGCGAACACAGAGTAACTGTACCCGTCAAAATCTCACCACCAGTGTTATCCATAATCTGAGCCAAACCTGCTTCGATTTTAGCAATCACTTCTGTACCAGTAGTACCGAGGGCAAAATCAACAACAGTGCGAGTCACGCCAAATTCAGAATTCCAATCTTGATTGGACAGACCCGATGGGCTGTAAACTGTACCAAGGGTAATAGCTTGGGCACGGGCGAATTCCAAAGTCATGGCGTGACTGCGACGAATACGCTCCAGCTTACGAACACGCACTGCATCAATGGTTTCAGCATTGTCCGAGCCATAGGCGCGTTTACCTTGCAGGTCTTGCGGCGAAATATAATCGTCGTAAGGGAAGTGCTGCAACGAGAATGTGTGCAGTTTGCGCGTAGCGTCTTTACCAACCAAAGAACGCTCACCCTGGACGCGATCAATCAGCAGGGCACCATCTTTAGTAGTTTCTTCAAACACCACGACATTTTGTGTCACTGGTTCTGCTTGAAACAGATTCAGGTTTTGAATCAATCCAAAAGTATTGGGGATTGAGACCAACTCAGCCGTGTAATCGACAATCTCAAAATTATTTGTGTAAGAGCGCGTTTGAGCCATAATATATATTCCTGTTATTCTGTTAAATTAAACTGCTGTTTCGACAATCATGCCGAGAGCTTTGAAGGCAGCGGCAGTGGTTGCCAGCGTAATGCCTGCGCCAAACTGCAGAGCAGCATCAGCCAGGATAACCGGGCCGCGCACCAGCACCAGAACTTTAGTATCTGTAGCGCCCACCAGAGTAACATCACGAGAGAAGCCAAGGGTGTCGGCAATCAGGACAGCAGCAGGGTTTTGCGAACCGTCAACTGCAGCGGATGTAGCCAGCTTGTACTTGCCAGTGGCAGTAACTTTACCGAGAACAGCACCTACGCGCAGGGTGCCAGCAGCGTCATTGACGACAACTGCTTCGCGGCAAACCTTAGTCTGCGGCTCATATTCGTGCTTAACCAAGGCACTAAAACGGGTTGAATCTGTTGCAAATGTAGGCATATTATTTCCTTAAATTAAGATATATCGCTAATTACTTAGCTTTGTTGTACTTTTTCTTGATGAGAGTCATTTCTTTTGACTCGACAACAATTTTAGTTGCGTCAGGCGATCCTGCTACCCCAACCTCCGTGAACAAGCCTGTCTTTGCTTCCGCATCAACAGAGCCTGCCAGAGCATCAACGACTGCTGCAAAAGCAACATCATCGAGGCCTTGGGTAGCAAGCATCAGCGCTTCAGATTTTTCCGAAGTGCCAATAGCCATCACCACTTTTTCTTTCCGGGCTGTGAATTTAGCGGCCTGGGCTTTAACGGCCAGTTCAGCTTTTTCAGCAGTCAGTGCATTGAGTGCAGCTTGTGCCACCTCAAAGTTAATCGTCATTGCCGCCAGCGAAGCAACAGCAGTGGCAAGGTCGCCAGTGAGTGCAGTAAGGGCAGTATCAAGAGGGCTTCCCATTACTGAGAGTTCTGTGGCAATGGTAGTTTCGTCAACGACCAAAGCCAGTTCTTCAATCGTTTCCACTGCGGCTTCTACAGTTGGACTGGTGAAACCAAGTTTCTTTTTAATTGCATCAAGCATTCAATGCTCCTTTATGTTTATCTACGATGTAGGATGTAAACTCTGAACGAGTCATGATTTTATTAATCAGGCCAAGAGTAAGAGCTTCGTCGGCAGAGAACATTTTTGCTTCTGTGCCTTTAATAATTTCTGCGGAGAGTCCTGTATACAGCGAGACATGGTCTACAAAGTCAACGTACAAGTCATCAACCTTTGTTTGCAAGTCCTCTACAAAGCCCTCTCGCCAAGAACCATCAGCAGCAAAAGGAACTTTGGAAGATCCCGCTGTGACGAAAGTTCTGGCGTAGCCTTCTTGCTCCAAGTGCTTGCTATCATTAATTAGTGCCACTAGGACGCCAATCGAGCCTGTCTCTGCGTAGGGGTTGCTCACAACAATATCAGCTACACAACCCAACGCATAAGCAGCAGAAGCCATGCAGCCATCATTATAAGCAACCAGTGATACACCGTATGCATCGCACATCGAACGAAGCTCATGGGCGCATTCAAAGGCTCCGTAGCCCTGTCCACCGCCTGAGTCAATATCCATAATGATGGTTGTGACACCAGCAGCAAGCATTTCTTCAGCGTCCTGCAGGATGTCTGTGTAAGAGCAACCCACTGCACCGCAAAGTCCATTCATGGAGCGGTATGTAAGACTGCCCTGGATAGACAGAACGCCAATGCCCGCAAGTGCGTCAAATGCTGGCTCCTCTTCCTCTTCAGCTTCGTCATAGCCATCCGGGAAAGCCATAAAGCCTGCTTGATTACGCTTTGTAAGATAAGCAGTGGCATTATCGAAGGCACCTTGTGTTACTAGGTGAGGGGTATTTGTAATAGAAGATAAAAGTCTATGCAGTTTGTGTGCTTTCATTGCACTCCTTCTGTTTGTATTGTTTAAGCCAGAGTTGATAGGCTTCGTCTATATGAGGATTCCAACCTGTCTTTAGTTTCTTATGAATAGTCTGGAGGTCAGTCTTTCCGTAGCCGAAACTAGCGGCTAATACTGAATAACCGGCAGATGGGTTTTCTTCAAGGAAGTTCCAGAAGCAACCGCACTCAGCCCACCTAGACTTATGTGCTGCACGGTTTTGCCACGCAAATGCACCCTTCATAAACTCAGACCGCTCCTTTTTAGACTCATCAGAGTGGTAAGTGCCTCTAACGCGCTTACTAACATTGTCTCGATACTCTTGCGAGAACGTCTGGCCGATTGTCGGACACTCGCCACCAACAGCAATGTTATAGCCTATCTCCCTCTTACTCCGAAGTCCCCACTCGACCAAGTAGCAAAACTCTTCATCGTCTTCTAGGACTGTTTCGACTACGATCCTGTCACCGTACCTCCTCAGCGCATTATGGAAGTAGAGTTTCGAACCCTTGCGGGCATCGCTCTTATGCTGCGCCCATCGGAGAGCGAGGGTTTGCCGTGACACACCAACGTAACCTTGTGTCTTGATATCTGTGTGCTCTGGCAAATGCGCCCAATAGACTATTGCATTGACGATAGCGTTCCCCTTATTTATTTTCTTTATTACTAACAGAGCTATCGCCGCTGCCAGAAAGAACATTTTTTCTAGTGCCATCACCAGCAGTCTTCATACCCTCTCCGGCACTACTTGTAATATCAGACATAGCCGCAGGCAATGTTTTCTTATCTACAGGTAAATCTGCTGCTAACGGGGAAACTCCGAGGACAGTTCTCACCTTATTAAATAATTCACGATCACATTCTACAGCACCAACTGAGAAAATCCGCTGTACAGCAGAAGAGTATGCAGCTAGGTCAACTTCCTCAATATCTTCGTACACGAACTTAGGCAGGCTTTCTGTACTCCAACCATTAGCCATGTACAAACTTAAAATGAGGTCAGTGTTCAAGACTTCAGCAATCTCACGCAATCGGTAGTCGATTGCAATAGCTAAGATTGAAGTCTTAGCAGATGCAAGAGAAAAGCTTCCTGTACCCTCAGAACCAAGCTTAAGTACATCGACGCTCAGTGCAGAAAGAATATCACCTTGAAGCCGTTTAATAATCGACTCAGTATCGTATTTAGCGGTTCCGCGTGACTCCATCAGATCATAAGTAAACAGTGGAAGTTTCGACTCAGGGTCATACATCACGGGTATAAGCAAACCCCGCTGCGTACCGGAGTTATACCCATCAATAATTTTCTGAAAGCCTGCCACTGCTGCTTTGTCTTCTAACGAAGCATTTGGGTCGAGGTAGCGTGGAGGGACACCAATCTTCAGAATGCCCTGGATATCTTTTGCAACACCCAACAGTTCCTGATCTTGCAGAAGCGTCAATTGACGAAATGCGAGATATATGTTCTTGTAAATTGAATTACCTTCTGGGTTGCCTTTCGTGGCAGACGCAGAGAACAACAAAAACTTATCGCGCTCAATCTCAATTTTGCCCGCAATGTTTTTCTTGTTGGCAAACTTATAAGCATACTGCAGCGTATTAATGTCTTGCTCAATACCCAGAAGGTTTGCACCATCATCAGTGAACAGCCACCCTGTAATAGTATCCTGGGAGCGAGGTGCAATTTTACGGATGCCCACTAGGCCATCGTTATACTTGCTGCCATTGCGCTTAAGGCGACGGCGCAGAACTTTTTCATGCACACCAAAGCCATACTCTAGGTATGGAATGACAGACTCAATAAAAGAAGACCAGCTTTGGCCTTCCATGTCGTCCATCATTGTCCGCACAATAGCAGCCCTGGCTTTCTCAACGTCTGTAGCACCCACAGCATCCTCTACAGTCCACTGGACGCGGCTCATCATCATGCGATAGACATTCATCGCTGCGCCGACTGTTGGGTTGTTTCGCATCTCAGCTACAGTGCTGATAAAAGCTGGGTAGCGGAAGGCGGCTTGAGTTTCCTCAAGGATGCGCTTATTTTGCGTACGCAGCCCGACGAACCCTTGCTCACCTAGCTTAATACGTGGAATTACTTGTCCGCTATCGGGACTTAGGGAAGCTTCAGTGCCCCCATCAATTGCTGTTGAAGGCATAGAGATTATTTCTCCCTTAATTAATTTGAGATTTTACAACGATTGTTGTATTCTGTCAAGTTTTATGTTACAGACGGGGAATTGGCGAGGCCATGTCCATGTTGGGTAGGGCGAATGTGGGTAAAACTACCTCCTGCATCAACTTTTTCGCTGCGCTTGAGGTCGAGTCGAACATGTCGTCTTTTATATTCCTTGTATTGTTGAAATCTTCAAGTTCGTTGAAGTACATCTCATTCCACTCAGGATTTCTAACTACATCAACAAGCCCGGCTTCAGCTAAAGCTGCAAACGGTAAGAATCTTTGCAGCTTACCTGAATGTCCAGATTGGACTTCAGTTTTCACAATCACACCACGCTCTGAAAGATACCTGACGAAGAACATGTGTGCTGTAGCACCGCCTGCTCCAGAGTCCTTTGGCAAGATCACTGGAATGTGGTCGCCATAAAACTCGTAGTCAGACTTAGCAGTCTTCGTGATATTCCTTAGCACACCATCTGGAAGGCTTCTATATCTCTCAACATGCTCAACGGTGTAACGACCTTCAACGGATCTGGACATGAGAACTGAAGCTGTCCAGTCAGGATTTGGCGAGGATTCGCTGCAGAGGCTACTCGCCAAATCCATGCCACGCAGACGAGAAGTTACCCTTACTGGTGGGTTATCCACCATCGTCACCCACTCGCGCTTGAAGTAACCTGAAGTCTCCTCTTTAGCAAACCAAGAGCCAAGCAGCAGACGTTCACGCTCTACACGCTTCAAATTCTCAAGCCGAGCAACGTAGCCGGGATTGAGCTTCTTCATGATAGGATTATCCTTGATGGAAGCACTGATAAATGTGTAGGTCTGCGGCTTAATGCCTGGGTACTTCTCTAGCAGTTCATCTTTCGTTTCGCCCAGTACCAACGTACCTGTATACGTGCCGTAGTACCGTTCTACCCCAGACAACTCCGGGATTGGGATGCCCGTTACTTGGTCTAAGTAAGCGTTAACAAATGGCATTAAGTGTGAATCACGCCGTGGATTGCACGTAGCAATAAGTTGGTGCGGGCCTTTAGCTTTAGAGCGGATACGAGACTCAAGGTAACGAATTTGAGTATCAGTGTGGTTCTGAGCTTCGTCGAACACGATTAGGCTGGCTTGTAATCCGTCGAAGTTGCTGATGTCCCGGTCAGCTCCACAAACCTTAAACTGCACCTGAGCGCCTGATGGGAAAGTTGCTGTCATCTGTGGGTGCGATTTGAACTTAGCACCAAACCACTTACCCCACATGGCTTGTGCCTCTTGAAATAATCCTCCGGCCTGAGACAGTTGGGTGGAAGTTTCACGCAGGAACACACCCCTGAAATTTGGGTCATCTTTATACTTGAGGACGAGCATTAGAGCCTGATGGGACTTCCCGCAGCCAGCGCCACCCCCAAAAATAATGTAATCGCTTGTGCAGTTCAGGAACTTTCTATGGGTTTCTGATGCAGGCGCAAACTCTGGCGGATTATCCATTTCATTATTGTTCAATTTTTACCCCTTATCATATTGTTCTAGTCAGCGAACAAATCCCTCTTTAACCTGTCTGTAATTGAGTCATCAGTACAAGCAGTAACTACATCCGTAACTAGGGCATTCATAAATGTCTCAGAATACCCGTCATACTTTTGCAATGGACTTACGTAGCGATTTCTCAAGTAGGCCAGAGTGTCGCCTTCTTTGTTACGGCACTCTGTTCCATCTTCAAAGTATCTTGCGTAAGCTATCTCAAATGGCTTACGCGAACTTTTAACAACCTCCGCAAGCCGCCTACTAACTTCTCGACCTGTTATACCAACTTTAACGAGGTTGTCGCACTGAAGGACATATAAGTAACCAGGAGTAGAATTATTGAAGCCGCGTGAACTACATTTCGGGCAACCAATTCCTGTCAAATGGCTTGCAGCCTCCTGTACAAACCTACCATGCTCTTTGCAAAGTATAGATATTTTGTCGGTGGAGCGGGTGTAGACCACTTCAGAGTAATCAAACAGACCTCCGTGAACTACACTAGCACGCTCTACGTACTCATCTGTGGAGTATCGTTGAGATTCAGACTGTAACTCGCGTCCACAGTACTTGCAACCTTGACCACATAAGTGCATATCACGGTGCATCAAGAAGTCGCCGTGCTTTGGGCAAGTGATGAACTCCTTGTTTCTTAACTCCGCACAGGTGACTCTCTCGTAAGTGTACGCATTGCCGTGGATGGCAATTGACTTTTCAATGAAAGTCTCTAGTGAGTAGCGCCGAGACTTGCCTTGCATAATATCCCCGCAGATAGGGCAACCCTGGCCTTTTTCGTGGTTTGCAGGGGTCTGCCTGAAATCCCCGTGTATGCTACAACCTATAGTTATCTTTTCGTGGCGACCTGTATATTCTACTTTTGAGTAGTCCCACTTCCCCATGTGGACTCCCGTAAGTCGTGAGACTACCTGTTCTCTGGTTAATTTTCGCATTGCCTAATCCCTCCAAGGATAGTTATTAAAATCTTAAAGCGACACACCAAGAACCTTGGAGGGAATTGACAAGGTATGCCGCTTTAAAATCTCAAACACAAAAACACCCCGCAGCTTTCGCTGCGGAGCGCCTTCAAAATAGTTGTCATCGCGCCACGCTTCCTATGCCGATAACTTAGCTGCCCATACCGGCAACCCTCTCCACCACGGCCCTATACGCTAGGGCGTTAACCTGTGCCCTAAGATAACTCTTATTATCTCTGGGCAATATTCACTGGTCATAATCACCTATTGCTTGCCACTACGTAAAATACATAATGAAATCAACAGTCTTTGGTGCCCTCTGCCGCGAATTGAACGGGCGACCTACGCATTACAAGTGCGTTGCTCTACCAACTGAGCTAAGAGGGCAAACTAATCAGTCGATACTTCTAATTTCGCTAAAGTTCACAATCGGCCTACTCTTAGCACTATCTTCAAGCTCAAGAGTTTTATTGCCTGGGCCATTCAACTTAATCTCAGCAATAATCCGCTGCATTTGATCACTAGAAATTGTCTTCTTAACATCAATCCCTAGCTCAAGCAGCTTAATTGCTGCCTGCATTCTAATGCGAACATCAGTGTGCTTCAGCATATCTGTAAGTACATCAACGGCCTCTTTAGAAATCTTCGACAACTCCCTGTCAACTTTCTTCAAGTCAATCTCATTAGCCAAAAATGTATTACGTTTGACTTGCAGGGCTACCACTACAGAGCCGCTATTTTCTGGTTCCATAACGGCTCCTTGTGTATTCAATATTTGTATAGTACATTACAAAGCCAGTTCTGTCAAGTTTTCCTGGAAAGCAAGGCACAAACCTTAGCCTTCTCCTCCAGGCGCAAGCGGCCAGCCTTGGCAATCACCATGTGATCCAGTGTGGCATCTTCAGGGACATCACCAGTCCAGAACGCTTCAACAATGCTCCTCTCAAATCTTAAATCGTCTTGCAATTTAGCGACAACACCCTCAAGGAAAACCTCATAATTGACATTGCTCATACTTCTTGCTCTCCTGTATTCTTAACATTTTTAGCAGCCCTTACAGCACGGGCCTTTACCAAGGTTTCTGCACGGGTTAGCTTTACAACTGGCTCATCATCACGCACTAAGCTGACGTAATACGAAAACCCAACGTAATTCGGTAGATCATTCTTGTTGATAATCCAGCCATCATTTACGCTGTCCGCAATGAACAGAGCAGCGCCCATGAAAGAGCTAAATAGCTCCTGCTTATAAAATTTCATTCTTGATCCTCCTCTTCTTCTTCCTGTTGTTCTGGCTCTTGCTCTTCGTCGTCAGTGTAATCATCCACCCAGTGGTCAATATCAAAGTTCACTGCTTTCCTCCTACGATCATTGCAATCAAAGGCTTAAAGTGCATCTCTTTCTCTTCCTTCAGCATATCTGCGACATCCTTAACAGCAGTGGCTGCATCGACAGCTTCAGCAGTTATTTGTCGAAGAGCTTTGTTGGGCCATGCCCGGTAGTAAACTTGAAATTCCATTTTAGAGAATCCTCCGCACAAGATTGCCAGTGACAATGTAGGTTTTGCCGAAAAGCCTGACGATGAATTTACCTGTCGCAAAGCTGATGGCTACGATGATGATGTGCCTGATGCGCTCCATGAATGCTCCTAATGTTTCGATGATTGAATGTTATCACCGATTCTTACATTTGCAATCTTATGGTCAAAAGAATCTCACTAATGAGACTTTGATTTGACAGAACAGGGTTGTCGGTGTAACATCGCCTCAATCCTTGAGATAGATTTTCTCGTTAATTTGAGAGGGTCTTGACCAACTTTAGGGGTACACACTTCAGCTAAAAAGCTTTAGATTTACGACAACACGAATAACGAGGTGCATTCTATGAAACGTGCAAAACCACCAGCCAAGCGGGGCACAGCCAGTGCAAACCGTAGTGTCAAAGCTAAGTTTATCCCTGAGATGAATGAGGGAGAAGACGGTGAACGGTATGTGGCATCTATGCCTCGTTTTGAAGCCAAGAACGACAATCAGCGACTTGCACTGAGGTTTTTGAATGAGGGACGCCCAGTGGTCTTCCTCTGTGGCTCCGCAGGTTCTGGGAAATCCCTCATCGCCGCATACCATGCAGCGCGTATGCTCAAGTCAAAAAAAATAGATAAGGTTTATCTGATTCGGCCTGCTGTAGTCGTTGGGCAGACTCTGGGGTTTTTGCCCGGAGATGCTGATTCCAAGTTAGCGCCTTTCTTCGCTCAGAGTATTGCCCATATGACTAAATTTCTGGGTGAAGGAGCTATGCAATATATGCTTGAGAAGAAGGTTATTGAGATGGTTCCTTGTGAATACCTGCGTGGACGATCTTTTGAAAACGCCGTGTGCCTACTTGAAGAAAGCCAGAATTTCACAGCAGATGAGATGCAGATGGTGTTAACAAGGCTTGGTGAGAACTGTAGCTACATCTTTACTGCCGACCAGAAGCAGCATGACTTGCGGGGTGTCAGTGGAATTACTACTACATTGAAAATGTTCGCTGATGCTCTGGAAAAAGCACCCGACTATTTGGAGGACGCAGACTTGGACGAACTTGAGAGTGGAATCGGCATAGTGCAGTTTATGCCGGCAGACGTATTGCGAAGTGGGCTTACCCGCTCTTTTGTCAAGATGTACTACTATAACGAGGGAATTTAATGCCTAGAATTAAAAACATCCAAGGCAACGTATATGGCGACCTTACAGCCATGAGTATTGCGGATAAAAGCGACAACGGCGATTACTTCTGGAATTGCTCATGTTCTTGCGGAAATCTTTTTAAGACCACTGTTGGGCGACTTGGATTTGGTAAGGCAACCTCTTGTGGCTGCAAGACATTTGAGAAGCAGTCTAAGGCTAAGAGTACGCATGGTATGTCAAAGGGCAGGGAATATAAGTCTTGGTTAAAGATGCGTGAGCGTTGCCTTGTTGTTACTGACAAGGAATACCCGAATTATGGTGCAGTTGGAGTTCTTATTGAAGAAGCCTGGAAGACATCGTTTGATGCTTTCTATGGACATATCGGGCCTAAGCCCAATGATGGGCAGCGGTACTCTGTTGATCGGATTGATAACGAGGGGAGCTACGTAGTCGGCAATGTCCGCTGGGCGACAGACCACCAGCAGGCCCGTAACAAGGGTATGCCTTGCAATAACTCTTCTGGAAAGAAGGGTGTTGTCTGGGATGATAAGATGCACCCTAGCGGTCTTGCAAGTTCACTGTACGCTAAGTCGCAATGGCGCAGTTTGGAAGGTAAATGCTGCTCGAAAGTATTTTCTGTAAAGACCTTTGGTATGCTACCGGCCTTTGCAATGGCTGTAAATTACCGCGATAAAATGATTGCACAAATGAACTTAGATGGTGCAGGCTACACTGCCGGTCATACTCAATAAAGGAACACCAATGAACAAATTTCAAACCGACATTCGTCAAGGAAAACCTCCTGCAGCCAAACGTGCCAGCTACTACACAGCAGAGCCAGAAGAATTTGCAGTGACTTACACCCCCATTCGCTCTGGCACATTCAACATTTATCTCGTTGACGTAATTGAAACACCAAGGCAATTCCTGAATGCAATTGAGGTGATGCAAGCGGCAACAGAAAAAGACACTGTGATTGTTCACTTGCAAACCCCTGGCGGGTCTTTGGATGCCACTGACATGTTCATCCAGGCTATGCGTGAGTGTGAAGGCAAAATCATCGTTAAGGCTTCAGGAGGTGTGCATTCTGCAGGCACTGTAATCCTACTAGAGGCTGATGAGTTCACGCTCTCTGAGAATTTTAATTGCCTTGTCCACAATGGGTCATGCGGATCGGGTGGCAAGTACAGTGATTTTAAGAGTCAGGCTAAGTTTACCCAGGATTACATGGAGCGTGTCATGCACTCTACGTACAAGGGCTTCCTTACGGAAGAGGAAATCACTGCTTTACTGGAAGGAAAAGACTACTGGTTTTTTGCTGAAGAATTTGGTGCCAGATTTGAAGCAAGGAATGAGCTATTGCGGGCTGAGTACGAGGCTGCTGAGTTGGCTTTCAATAAGACTATCGAGGAACTCCCAGCACCAACAAAGAAATCTAAAAAACCTAATTTGGTTGTAGACGCTTAAACTAAGGCCCATGCATCTTTTGGTGTGTGGGCTTTTTAACGACCACTGTATCAGAAGGAGCAAAATGAAAATCATCATCGCGGGTGGCCGCAACATCACTGACTATCACATCGTCCTCGATGCAATTGTCAAAAGCGGCTATTGGAAACTACACAAGCAAAACATTGAGGTTATTTGCGGGATGGCTAAAGGTGCCGATATGCTGGGCATGGAATTTGCAAAGCGCAACGGCCTTGTCGTACATGAATTTCCTGCCGACTGGGAACGACTAGGAAAGGCTGCAGGCTACATTCGCAACGCAGAGATGGGTGAGTATGCCAAGGCCCACAATGGCGCTCTGGTGGCCCTCTGGGACGGCATTAGCCCTGGCACTAAGAACATGTTGGCGTGGGCAGAAAAGAATTCCCTTGAACACTTCGTGTACAGGACAAAGTAATTCACAGAATTGTGCTACAGTTATTTCTCATATCCCAACAGGAGCTAATCATGGAATTTTGGATCTACCTTATTGCATTCGTAGTAATTGTTCGTGTCTGCGCTGTAATCATCTATGTAGCAGGCGCAGTGATTACAGGCAAGGGCTAACCTGAAAATAAAAGACTTGACAAGAATCATAATTTATGTATAATTACTCTAGGGTGTAGGGTGAGGGTTCAGGCTCAGGTCTTGGCTCGGTCTGATCTGATCTAATCTATCTATCTATCTACTGTAAGCCTTTAAGGTACTTTAGAGTACCCTTAGAATGCCCTTACAGTGATTCCTTAGTGTCCTTATGTTTCCTCTAGTAAGCTACGGCTACCTTGAAGAGCAACCAACACAATCAATATTATTTATATATAAACATAAGTAATCTAAAGCCTCTAAGCCCTACAAAGGTTTAGAGGCTTTTATCATTTAAGCACAAACAATAAAGCCTCCTCTACATTTCTGTACAGGAGGCTTTTCTACGTCTGGCTTTAACGCTTGCTTTGATCTGAGATGTTAAGTGCAAGAAGATCAAGCTCCTTTAGAACACTCTCCAGGCGACTGAAGCGACTAGCATGATCATCAACAGCATCAGAGTAGCCACCCTGCGGATAGTCTCTACCGTTAGGGCAACATACAGCCAATGCTTCAATTGCTGCGTTGATGCCTGTCATAGCTCCCACGAGGCCGTCAAGAAGACTATCAGGGCTTGTGCCGTTTAGGTGGATAGTAGGGTATTTCATTGCTGTTCCTTAAACAAGTTTTGCTGCATATTGTGATTGACGGGCATTCCATTCTACTTTGTACTGATCAAGTGAGTCCTTCCATTTAGTTATGTTCCGGGCAATAGTGCTTCTAGGAATATTGAATTGAATCACAAGAGCCTCAAGAGAAACCTTGGCAGCTTTCTGAGCAACCATCTCGCACAGCACAGCAGGCTCGATTGTGAGAGGTGTGCCAAGGATAGTGCCTTGTGCTTTAGTGCGCTCCAGGCCCGCATGGACACGCTCTACGAGGATGTTACGCTCAAGCTCACTCATAGCAGCCATGCAAGTAAGTACCATTTTACCCATGCTAGAGGTAATGTCCATGCCGTCAAACTGGAGGACACGTACACGTACACCCATCACTTTGAACATCTCTATGACATTCAGGATGTCAGAGGCAGACCGTCCAAGCCTGTCAATCATTGTAATGATGAGTTGATCACCAGCAGTCATCAAGGAAATCATCTGGGCAAACACAGGGCGCTCTGTAGCCTTGATGCTACCGGACACACCGTCTTCAGAGTAAAACTTGTCTACAGAAAACCCTGCGTCAAGAATAGCCTTGCGCTGGTTGTCAGTGGTCTGATTTTTCTCTGTAGAAACGCGCATGTAGGCATGAACAGTCATCTAATTCCCCGGTTGTTTTTGCGATGGCTGTAGTGTAGACCACAATCCCACAATCGTGCAAATTATTTATGGGAATTATTTCATCCAGCAATAGACAAAAGAAAAGCTCCCGAAGGAGCCTATCATTTCATTCAATGTCCTTACAAACATCTGAACTCTTCCAAGCCCTATACTCTTTCTCCCATGTATCTTTCGGCATCCATGAAGGATAGCTGTCACCGTCTTGCTCATGCATCACATTCCACCATGTGCAAAACTTATTGACTCGCAAGAGTTCTTCGTATAGGAATGTTGTACAGCCTATCATTTCATCCCGTGCCAAGACTCAAGGAATTCCAGCTTCTCTCCTGAACGCCTATAAACAAACTCTGTGTCAAGACTGAAATGCTCCTCCAGTAAATAGAGGTTGGCATACACATCAGCAACCTCTTCTGCAAGCCACAGCTTGTTGCTCTTGCCTGTCACTGGATGCACTTCATCAACGCCCTGGATGATGCACCGGGCGACCACTTGGCTCAGTTCTGCCAATTCCTCTGAAAGCTTGCCTAAATGCTTCAAATCCAGGGTGTTTTTAGTGGGTTGCCAAGGGGAAGCTATGCGTTGCTCTGCTTCTTGCTGTGCTAATTCAATTGCCATAAAGCCTCTGTAGGTTGTTGCATGAAATTGCTCAGATTTCTTTTGCAGTCGTCTGAGGCTGGAGGGAAATGTAGCACAGGAGTTCTCAGTAATGAGAGCGGCGGCAGAAATAATTTTAAAAAATAAAATTTGCTGTGCCACCACTTGTGCTAGTTAGTTTTTGCTGGTAGGAAAATATATGGGAGGGGGCCACAGGGTGGGCTTATTGGTGTGCTTTGAGGGCTGTTTGAGGGATGTTTGAGGGG
>Ga0326734_1000088_pt1 | contig 30967 bp, 22 predicted proteins | sample 15_GP2_1315_FD_207944 | JGI IMG/M metagenome (GOLD analysis project Ga0326734, IMG submission 207944) | Glacier ice microbial communities from Ngari, Tibet, China - 15_GP2_131.5 | ecosystem: Environmental > Aquatic > Freshwater > Ice > Glacier | place: China: Ngari, Tibet | collected 2018-07-18 | reverse complement strand
TATAATAATATCTATAATTAATAATAATATATTAATTATAGATATTTTTTTTGTTTTTAATTTAAAATTATAATTGATTAATTTTTAGATTCTTTATTTTATTATATTTATAAATAAAAACAACAATGAATGATATCAATTCAATTTCACCAAATATTAGAGATTTTTTATTATCAAAAAATTTAACTTTTAGTGATACAATTACGAATAATAATTTAGAAGGGTTAGCTGTTGGAATTGGTTACCCAGCTGAAATAAGTAGTAATACTATTGTTGTTTTACCTTCGGTGGATATAATTAGTGAAGGTGAATTATATCGAAATACAAACATTTTAAATAATCCTTATGCTTCTTCAGTTGAACAATTACCAACTAATATTACATCAGATAATATCTTATCAATTGGAAATTTACCGTTAGGGGTTACTCAACGAGAATATTTAAATAATATTGGATCAACTTTAATAAATTCTCCATTTTCTAAATCAGCTAAAAAAGGTAAATCAGCTTTATTTAAAAATAAATATGTTCCAGATTCAAATCAAACTTATCAAGTAGGTTTAAGTAATAATACTATTTTCTTTGAAAATCAAATTGAAGGTGGTTATTTAGATAATCAAGGTGAAATTAACGGAATCGAAAATAATCAATTAATTGATACTGTTAGTGGTTTACTAACTGGAGCTACTACGTTAGACATTAGAAGTTCTTTAGCTAGTAGAGTGCTTAGTGGTATTGGGGTAACTAATGATACTCAATTAGGTAAAATAGGTAATAGAGAATTACTAAAATCATTAAAAAATAAAATAAAAGCTAATGGTATTAGAGAAAGTTTAGGAAAATTAAATCTAAACCCAATATCACTTTTAAGTGGAGGGGATTTATTTATTCCAGATTATAGTATTACTGTTGCTAAAGAAACTAAAGGTAAAATTTTAGATGTTGCTTTGAATATTCTAGGTGTTGAAAGACCAGTAAGTATTTTTGAAGCTGAATCAACGATTTTTAATTATGAATTATTTGGCAACGGAGTTGAGGTAGATAATTTTTCTAGAGCAATGTCTCAAATAAAAAATACTGGTAAAGGTCAAATGAATCAATTGTTTTCAAACATGAAAGCAACGATGGACCCTAAATTTACTGGTGGTGGTATTAGATACTCGCCTGGTTATGATGATTCAGATAGAAATGAATTTTTTAAATTAGAAAAAAATGAATATCCAACTAGAATTGGTGATTATTATAATGACGAAAAATCATTACCAAAATATGGTGAAGATGTTTTAAATTGGTATGGAGATGGTAATAAAGGGGTTAATACTTTAATAGGGGGTGATTTAGAGAAGATATCTCCTTTTCCAATTTTTGATGATGTTGTAGTTATTCAAGATAGTTTAATGTCTAAAACAAAACAATTATTTAATGAAGGTAAAATTAAATCAATAGTAACTAATAAAGGGTTTTTACTTGATTACGAAAATGAATTAGATTCTTCAGTAGAACAAAATGGTAATCAATACATATCCAAAGGTAGTGGCGTAAAATATATTGATGTTCTAACCAATAATGAATCTAACCCAAATAATATATTCTGTAGGAGTTGGGTTGGTCATCATGGCTATACAAAAGTAAATAGATTACAAGGACATGGATCTGGAAAGGACGAAGGAAGTGGTTTAAGCGCTAAAGGAGGCTTTAGAACACAAAACACTAGTGAAAGTGTCTTAGACTCAAATGGGTTCGTTAAAATAGCTCCATACAAGTCAGATAATAGTGATGTTAAGAAATATATGTTTTCTTTGGAAAATTTAGCTTGGGGAAATGATCTTGATAAACTACCGAAAAACGAAATTGGTAATGGGGATTTATTAACTGGTACTAAAGGTAGAATAATGTGGTTCCCGCCGTACGATTTAACTTTTAGTGAAGGAGTTTCTGTAAATATAGAATCGACTAATTTTATTGGTAGAGGTGAACCAGTTTATACTTATAATAACACTGAAAGAACAGGTAATTTAAGTTTTAAAGTTTTAATGGATCACCCAAACTATTTAAATGATTTGAAAGAAAATAAAGATTATGATCTTTATTTTGATGATTTGTATAATTCAATTGTTGCTGGTTGTGGTGAAATTCCAGATCCTAATTTATCGCAAGATGAGGTTGATAAAATCAAGTCAGAAGTTTCAATGAAAATTCCGCAAGTAAAGGCTGAGTTACAAGTACCACCAACACCTTTTAAATTTTATTTCCCGAATGATGTGGCTAGTATATTTAATGATTACGAAATATTAGGTAACGAAGAGGCACCATATACAACAACAAGACAAACTATTCCTAGTGAGGGTTACACTGCTAAAACTGGTAAACCTTACGATGATAGAAAGAATTACGGTTTAAATAAATATTGGAATAACCCAGAATTTATAGCTAAAATGAAAAATGATTTTAATGAAGTATGTCCTTCATGTAAAGTAATTATGAATGGATACGCTAGTATTGATGGGAAAGCGGAAAATAATAAAAAATTATCTGTTGATCGAGTTACCGCAATAAAAAAATGGTTTTTAACAAATATAATTGGGCCTGATACACAAAATGGTGAGGCTAGATTTTTAACAGTTGAGGGAAAAGGTCAAATTGGTGTTCAAGATGGTTCGCCAGTTGATTCTCTTGAAAAGAAAACTAAACGTTATGTAAATATTAGCTTTCAGTATGATCCAAAGATAGATGAAAATAATAAAAAAGAATATTTAAAGAAAGTTGATTCCGCTCAAAAAAAAGCACTAGGTGATAAAATAAAAGCTAGATTTTTTAATGAAGCAATGTATTTTGAAAAATTGCAACAAGAAGATAATATAGTTTACGAAACGTTAAAAGAAAAAATTAAATATTTTCATCCAACGTTTCACTCTATTACTCCAGAGGGGTTCAACAGTCGTTTGACTTTTCTTCACCAATGTACTAGACAGGGTTCAACTTTAAATACTAGTGGGCGGCCAAATAATATGTCTTTTGGTATTGCACCAGTTTGTATTTTAAGGTTAGGTGATTTTTATCACACTAAAATTATGATTGATAGTTTAAATATTGATTATGATAATCAATGGGATTTAAATCCAGAAGGTGTTGGGATTCAACCGATGATAGCTAATGTTTCATTAAGCTTTAAATTCATGGGTGGTCAATCAATGCATGGACCGATTAATCGTTTACAGAACGCAATATCATTTAATTTCTTTGCTAATACTGAAATTTACGACCCTAGAGCTGATAAAATTATTGTTGATGGGGGTAAAGGAAAATATGTTAAAGGTGATAATAAAGTTGATGATTTTATTGAGTTATCAGCAAATGATTCACCTGGAAAAACAAGTAATTTAAAAGAAGGTGATAGTATTCAAGACTTTATTAGTAGTGAAGAAAAGATTGAGAAACCAAAATCAACTGACGTATCAAAATTCACTGGTATAAGTTTAATCAGTTCTAAAGAAACTGACACTAGTGTTTTTGAAATTGCGGTTAAATTTGATTCAATTAATATGGTTAGAGATAATGAAATCATTTTATCTGATGAAGTAATGTTAAAAATCGCTCAAAAAGGGTTTAAAATTTCTTTAACGTCATCAAATTCAATAGGTAATGTTCAAATACGGCAAGAAATAGTAGGAAAAGCTGGAATAGTTTCTGGCCTTTTACAAAGTTATATCATTCCAGATATTATTCTTGATAAAGGATCATATGATTTATCATTAATCTACGGTGGTGAGAAAATAAAAACAATAAAAATTGATTTAGGTTAAATAATTATATAAAAAAATATGTCAGTATACGTCGATAGGTATAATAAATTCAGAACGAATGACGGAACATCGCCAATACCAGGTATTGTTATTCCGAATTCAGCCACAGATAAAAAAGTTATCTATGTGACTGGTAAAACTAGATTTGATATTCTTAGTCAAGAATATTACGGTAACCCATATCATGGTTGGTTAATTTTATTAGCTAACCAACAATTTGGGGGGATGGAGTTTGATATACCAAATGGTGAAATAATTAGAATACCATTTCCATTTAATAATGCAATTGAGCTTTACAATTCGGAAGTAAATAACTATATTAGATTATATGGCGAATAGTAATGGTAAAGGAGTTGATGTAGTTAATAATATTTTATTAATTGATCCAAACGTAAAAAGTAGTTCTACAATTCATAATGATGCCTCGGATAGTGTTCACACTTCGGAGAAATTATCTATTAATGTACAACTAACTACTCAAAGAAAATCTAGAAGTTCAATAGTTATCGCTGATAGTACAAATACTATTGAGAAAGGTAAAATTGGTACTTTGATTGATTTCATGGAAGGTCATAAGTTCTCGAATAATCAAGAGAGTTTATCAACACATTACACTGAAATCGGAACATCTTTTGGTGATTTATTAAATAATAATGTAGCCCCTAATTTAGAGACTTTAGGGATTGTTGATATTAATATCGATTTCAATGCTGCGTTCGCACCAGTAATAGTAATAAATTTTATTGACGTAAAAGGGCGCTTACTACAATATGGTAATAATTCACCGTATAGCGTATTTTTCGATATGCCTTATCCAATCTTTACTCTACACGTTAAAGGATTTTACGGTAAAGGGATTAAATATGATTTACATTTAACAAAATTTAATGGTAAGTTTAATTCACAAAGTGGTTCATTTGAGATTCAATGTGAATTTATTGGGTACACTTATGCTTTTTTAAGTGATTTATTAATTGGATATTTAAAAGGCGCGCCATATACATCTAACGGAAAGAGTTTGATCGCTGAAAAAGCGATGGATACTCAGTTTTTCACCTTTAAAGATTTAAACGAAACAGCCCAAAAAACAAAAGTTGAGATTGATAAATTAAAATCTGACGATGAAGGTAGTGTTCCAGCAATCGCTCAAGGGGAAAGCAAATTAATTGATCTTGAAGAAACTAAAAATACTTTAAACGAGTATTTATCTACATTAAAAACTAACGATGTTTCAATAAAAAACGAAAGTGGTGTAGCGATTAAGGTTGGTTTTATAACACCAGAAGAAATTAAAATTCTTTCTGATAGCGTTGATAAATTAATAGCTTCAACGAATGAAAAAAATAAAGGTGCTATAGAATATAATATAACCCCAGCTAAAGGTAAATTAATTTACAACACAAACATGATTAATGTTACATTAAAAGATGGTAAATCATTTTCAGTAAGTGATTTAAAAAATGATGATGATACATTATTCAAAACTGTTAATTCTCTTTTAAATGTGACTGATGGTAAAGTAACTGATGGTACAGTAGCTGATACTAGTAAATTAAATGGCGCAAAAGAATTTACCGTAATTGATCTAACTTTATTATTTAAAGATATTGATCGACTTATAACAACAATAAGACAAGCAATTGATGATGCTAAACAAAATACAGCTAAAACATTAGCAATTAATTTAGGGCAAATAAAAACATCTGATGGTAGAAATTTAGGACCAACTATTGGGAATTATTTTCAAGTGTTATGTAACCATGTTGATTTATTAATGGAATCGATTAAAATGGTTGCAATAAAAGCCGAAAGTCCTGATAACGCTGAAAATAGAAAAAATGAATTACAATTAGCAATTCAAAACAAATCCAATAATGAAGTTGATGCTGATTTTATTTTAGCATTTCCAGATTATAAGATTAAAAATGATAAAACTGGTGTGTTAGAAGAAAAATGGATTGGATCGATAGCTCCTAATTTACCTGAAGTGTTATTTATCAATGAATTAATCCAAGGAATATTAACAGAAGCTAAAAACGATAGAGCTATTGGAGCTGAATTAGCTGATGAAACAATAGGTAATGGTGGTATTTCATGGTACCCAGTATCAGTTATGGATACACCGTTTTATATTAAAAATACCGAGAATCCATATAAAATATTATTAAACGACGGTAATGATTTAGATTTAACAATTTTAATGGCGTTTAGAGCGGCATTATTCTTAACAACTAATACCTCTAATAATGACGATATTGTTTTGATGGGTCAATTAGAAGCAAATAACGCTTTTAACAACATACCTGAAACTGTTATGAAATACTTAACAGTTGAAGCAAAAACGTTAGGTGAAAAAATTGATATTAATTTACTAAAACCAACTACATCACACCCACCATTTTTTAGTAAAGAGGTTGGTAATCATTTAGAATATGGGTTTCATGATTATCATGTCTCATTAGCTAGAGTAAATAATAAAAAGGATTTATATAAGTTATTTTTTAATTTACCAAATAACAATAATGAATTATTTTTAAATAATTATGTGTCTAATAATTCAGGGTCACAATTAGAGAGTAATTCAAATTACGTTAAATTTATCGACTCAACGGTTGATTACTCAGTCGCGTCTTATGACGGGATAACATTACCTTCAAGTAAGGACACTTTTGATATTGATAATATTAAAGAAAGTAAAATTAGTGACACTAATTTAGGTATTTATGTATTTAAAAATACTAAGAATAATGGTACAAGCGGTATAATACCAGCTAATTGTTATTTTTTAGATTCTAAATTAAAATATACTATATTTAAAGAGAAAATTATTGGTAATTGTCCTTTTGATATTAAAAATTATAAATATAGAATTCTTAAATACCAAACCTTAACTGGTGATGAATACCCTATAATAAATTATACTGATATTGATTCAAAAGATAATATATCTTATCGGAGAAATATGCTAAATAATACTTTTCACATACTTACTAATTTTAGTGAAAAATTTTACGTTGGTGATTTAAAATTTAATAATGGTAACCGTAATCAAGTTTCTCTATTTGGTAGTACATTTTATCGTAATCAAAATAATTACGGTAAAGCTTATTTATTTTTAGCGTCAATTCCATTTGATGGAGTAAGTGAGAATTGTGATATATTTGATGGTAAATTTATTAACATGTTAAATACTAAATCAGGGTTAGTTCAGATGTCTTATCCGTGGGTACTATATATTGGGGCTATTCTAAAAAGAGCTTTTGACGTTGATGGTGAAAAATTAATTTTATTTAATAAAAATTATACAGATTCTAGCGAAGATTTACATCGCGTTCAACTTGTATATAATTACTTTGGAGAAACGCCGCCAAATAGAAAACAGTTATTATTTAGTGATAAAAAAAATTATAATAGAGGGGTTTTTAATATAGAATCTGAAATTATTACTGATTACCCAGATGTTAACCCAATTATATTAAATTTACCTAATCAAGTTAAAAGAGAGTTCATTGAACAGTTTGAAACTTGGGTTAATGGAGGTTTTTCAGTAATTAGTAGTGAATTAGATTTATTTAAAAATAATAGTGGGAGTAAAATTACTGAATTTTATCAAAGTATAAAATCTGATCCAAATAATTTATTCTTATCTGAGAGTAAAGATATTCTTAACAACAATTTTTTCAAAAATTATCTTAATTTTGGGTTAAATACATTCCAGAATAATAGTGTATATGATTTTGATTTAGAATTATCACCAGATGGTTACGGTTCTAAGTTGTTGACTAAGTTTATCTCTTCTTCTATATTAATGGTTAACAATACTTGTAAAGTTTGGCAACCAAGAGTAGATAATAACTATTCAGCTGATACTAAAATATTAGTTAATAAAGGTCATTTTAAAGTTTATAAAGACGCATTTGTTAGTGAGTTTAATCGATTAGCTGATAAATTTAAAACAGAAGTAAAAACTGTTAATACGGAAGTTAGTCAAGAAGTATTTCAAACATTAAATGGTGAGGATATTAGATTAAAAGTTTATAAGGATATTAAATCTATTTATGATAAGTGGGTTTGCGGATCAAACTACAACTACTTAAAAAGATTAGAGGGTGATGAAAACGATAAATCTTTATACCAATCGTTCAATTTTATTAGTAGAACTTATGATGATATTTCTGATGAATTTAAAATTAATTTACCAGTAATAACAAAAGTATTAACAGAAAGTTACAACCAACCAATATATGCTCATATTTCTAGAGTTTTAGGGGATAATAATTTTAATTTTATGCCACTACCAAATTATATAAACTACTCTAAGTTATCAGATGTTGAAGCGGTATTTACACCACTACCATGGAATGAAATGGTTGAAGAAACGAAGCCTAAATTTGTGTGTATGTATGTTGGTGAGTATTCTAATAAACTAGATTTAGGTAATAAAAATGGTGGAGATGAAGCTAGTATAGGTACGGTTAAAGATATTAACGGGGTTACAAGAATAGCTGACAAAGGGATTGTTGGTGGTGATTTTGCTAGTTATTCTGGTGATAATAAAAAAATACCAGTATTTTTAATAAAATTCGGGGACCAACACCAAAGTATATTTAAAAGTATTAATTTAAATCAATCTGAATTCACTAATACTAATGAATCTTTAGTAATTACTGATGGATTAACTAAAGGTCAGGGGATTGGTCAAAATTTATTTGATGTTTATCAAAATAGATCATACAGTGTTGATATTGAAATGATGGGTAATGTAATGGTTCAACCATTTATGTACTTCCAATTGGATAATGTACCAATGTTCCATGGGTTATATTTAATAATTAAAGTAGCTCATAGAATTTCGAATAATTCAATGATAACAACGCTAAAAGGAGTTAGAATAAAAGAGGTTAAAACTAAAATGGTTGATGATTCAACATTATTTAACGCCTTTTTTAGTGATTTAACAGATAGCATTAATAATGGGTCATTAAGTGGTTTAACTAATAGTGGAACTTTCCCAAGTAGCGAATATTCTGAATTTATAACAGCGCAATTACCACCAGTGTGTTCTGGATTAGAAGTCCAGGGATATAATGGTAAAAACGAAGGATTTTCTAATGGAAGGGCGGTTTATAGATACGGAATTAAAGAGGTTGTTGATTTCTTAATTTTATTAGGTTCTAAATGGTATCAATACGCTCGTAATACGGAATATAATGATACTATTTATTATAATGATTTATCTACTAAGAATGGTTCAGATAACAAAGGTCATAAGTCGCATAAAAAAGGACTATCTTTTGATTTTAGACCAATCTGTAATAAAGTAAAAAATAAAAAGGGTGAATTAGTAAATTTTACTGGGACAATTAGTAATAGTGGTTCTGATAATTACTCGGTTGAAGGTAATAAAGCTTTCATTAAATTAGCTTTAGATTTAGCTAAATCGGTTGGTTACGGTAAAACCAAAACTATAAAGGTTTTCTGGTATAATGATGATACATTAATTAATGAATTTAATAATTATTATGGGTCTGATGATCCAAGAGGATTAGTAAAACCTATGGATGGTCATTCAAATCATATGCATATTGAATTTTACCCACCAGAAAGGGTTGAAAAAGATATTGCAGAAAATAATATTGATACTAGCGTTGGAACTAGTGGTGGATTAATCCTAAATAAAGGTATTGGGATGAGTTACCCGAATAGTTTACAATATTTAGGTAAAATGAATAAAACATGAGTTTAAGTAATAAAGAATTAGCTATCTTAGATTTGTTAGCGTATAGCGAAGGAACTTTAGGTAGATCACAAAATGGTTATGATGTTGTTTTTGGGTATAGAGTAATTGTTGGCTGGAATGAAAATTCCACTATTGCTCACGGATTAAATAATTGGGTCTCATCAGGCTCTGTGGTCTCTTCAGCAGCTGGCCGCTATCAATTTATAGCTAAAACCTGGGTTGGGATTAATAATGGAGTTAACGTCCCTTTAAGTAAAACCAATCAAGATAATGCAGCAATTAGAAAAATAAAGGAAAGGTTAGGTGGATTATCTATTAATGATATTGATGGTAGAGACTATTTTTATAATGTATTACAAGCATTAGCACCAGAATGGGCCTCTATTCCATTAACCAAAACCATTACTGTTGGTGGTAAAACTCGTTATAGAGGTAAATCGTATTATGATGGTGAGAATGGAAACGGGGCCAAAGGAACACCAGAGAAATATTTTGAAATTTATTCCACAGCTTTAAAATTATATAATAATCAGTAATAAATCTTTTAATTTAGTATAAAAAATAGTATTTTTGAAATAAAATGGTTCTAGGTAATATAATTTACAATGGGAATTTAGAATTTAATGATAATTTTAAGTATTACCCTACGATTGACTCAGTAGAAGATAAAAACCTACCAACATTATTTATCGGATATTCTAAAACTAAAGAACTATATCCAAAAATAAAAGTACTTGATAGAAAAATTAATAATCTAATTTATTGGACATTTAATAAAAATGAAAACACTAAAATCATGAGTAATGATATGTTTAATTTTATGGTTAAGTGTCACTACGAATATATCAAGCAGCTGAAATATATTTTCATCGACCCTATAACAAATAATAAGAATATATTAAAAAAAATATATTTGAAGATATCAACCAGTAAAACTATTAAATTATTTGAAGATAAAAATAAAATGTTTTATTTAAATGTTGATGATTTAATTTTCGGGATCGATTTAAATTTTTTTGAGTTTATCGGGTTTGATGGTGTAAAATTGAAAAATAATCTAATTAATAAAAGTACGGTTTACTCTGATTATAATAACATTAATAGTGAAATAAAATTATTTAATGATATTGTTGAAGATAAAAAATTTACCCCTTTTTTACTATAAAATAAGAACTTTTTCTCTTTTCAAACTATTTATAATAAAACATTATTAAGATGGAAAATTCACAAATGAATAAAAACCTTGAAAAATTCTTAGGTACTTCTGAACCGAAAGAAGATTGTACTGGGTCTGATTGTTTAATTAAAACAGATAAGAGTTTAATCGAAGTTAAAAAAATAAATAAAAAAGTTATCATTGAAGATGGTAGACAACTATTAACGTAATATGAAAAAAGATTTTTTAAATGAGGAAAGATTACGTTTTAAACAATTAAACGAGTATAACTTTTACATGCCAGAAAACTACGGTGATATGGATAGTGATGATACTTTAATTATTGATGAAGATGACGATCTAGAACAACAAAACGAATTACCACTAGGTAATGATGATGATTCACAAACTAACGGCCCAAGTGATGATTCACAGATTCCAAATGCTGAAGAACCAGCTGAAGATGAAGGTGAATTTAATTTTGATGAGCCAGATGCGGATGCTTCAGCCGAAGAGCCAGCAGCCGAACCACTTCCAGAACCAGCACCAGCTGAAGATGAAGTTGAATTAGACGTAAGTGATTTAGTTCAAGGGACTGAAGAAGCTAAGAATAGTGCTGATAAAGCAAACCAACAATTAGCTATGTTAATTAATAAATTTTCAGAATTAACTGCTGGATTAGGTAAGATGGATTCAATATCGGCTAAAATTGAAAATTTAGAAAAAGAAATTGAAAGAAGAAACCCAACAGAAGTTGAAAAATTAGAAATGAGATCGCTTAGTTCATACCCATACAATTTAAAATTAACTGATTTTTGGGAAGATAAAAAAGGTCAATATGATGTAATGGACAAAGCATCTGATAATGAATACACATTAACTCAAGATATGGTTGATGGGGAATATAACCCAAATGAAATTAAAGATTCTTTTGATTTCGAAGAAGAAGAAATTTAATAAAAAAGTGAAAAAAGAATAGACAAAACTTTTATTTGGTTAATATAAATAATATTTTTGTTACATAGAAAAGATAACTAACCGAACGGTTCTTATACATAAATAAATAATAATAAAAAAACAAAAAAAACAAAACATGACGACTTACGAAGCGATGCTTGAACAGTACAAGAAAAATCAAAACACTGGTGCTAAAAAAACTCTTTCAAGTGAAGAGAATTTAAAAAATTATTTTACAACTTGGATTCCAGACAACATTAAACAAAAATTTAAACAATTTAGAATTATCCCTTCAGTTGATGGTTCGACAGTTTTTAAAGAAGTTAAAGGTCACTCAATTGAGATTGACAAAAAATGGCCAAAATTTTTATGTCCGAAAGCAACAGATGGTCTACCATGTCCTTTCTGTGAATTAAGAGAATCGCTACAAGCTTCTTTTAAAGCTACTGGAAATGAAAGTGATAAAGAATTGGCGAAAAAATATAATCAAAAAGAAATGTTCGTTATCAAAGTAATTGATAGAGAAAAAGAAGATGAAGGAACTAAATTCTTCAGATTCAATAGAGATTATACTAATCAAGGGGTTTATGATAAAATCATGGCCATTATGTTAAAAAAACAATCTGACGTTAGTCATGCTACAACTGGTAGAGATTTATCTTTAGATATCCAAAGAGACCAAAAAGGTCGTCCAGCGGTAAACTCAGTAATGGGTGAAGATGTATCACCAATTCATACTGATGAAACTTTAGCTAAAAGTTGGGTAGAAGATGGTAGAACATGGAGAGATGTTTATAAAGTAAAACCTTATGAATATTTAGAACTAATCATTAACGGAGAAGTTCCTTATTGGGATAAAGATAAAAGCATTTATGTTGCTAAATCATCTTTAGACACTAGTAACGACACTTCTGAATCAAAAGATACTAGTGAATTAGTAATGAGTAAACAAGTTGAATTAGGTAACCCTACACAAACCAATTCAACGCCAGAAGACGATGGTGATGACCTTCCATTCTAAAAATAAAAAAAAATAGATTATAAAAAGTTAAGTTGATTAAAAACCCTCTTAACTTTTTTTTTCCTCTTATTTTAAAATAAAGATATATAACACAAAATAAATGAGTTTAAAAAAAGTCCCAGCAAAGGGAAAAACAATTGAAAAGAAAGAGTTTGATAAGAACGCTTTTAAAACTAAATTAGGGTTGACACAAACAGCTAAAGAGAAAGATTTAACTTGGATTCCATTATCAAAAGCTTTTCATGATGCATTAAAAATTCCAGGGTTTCCAAGAGGTTATGTTAGTATGGTTAGAGGATTTTCCAACACTGGTAAATCAACCGCTTTCTACGAAGGTATCGCTGGCGCACAAAAAATTGGTGACTGGCCAGTTATTATTGAAACTGAAGGTAACTTCAACTGGGAACATGCTAGAAATATTGGGATGCAATACACAGAAGTTGTTGATGAAGAAACTGGTGAGATAATTGATTATGAAGGTAATTTTACAATAGTAAAATCTGAAGATCTATATGAGATGTATAAAACTTATGATTATAAACAAAGTACCAACACAACTAAAGCACAAAGGTATGAGCCAGTAATTGAGGATGTACATAGATTTATGACTCAAGTACTTGACGCGCAAGCTGAAGGTGATTTTCCGTATAATATCGCATTTTTCTGGGATTCAATCGGAACTTTAAATGGGTATCAATCAGCAACATCTAAAACGACAAATAATCAATGGAATGCTGGTGCGATGAATGTATTTCAACCACTAACAACTAGCCGAATTCCAGCGAGTAGACGTGATTACCAAGAATATACAAATACATTTGTATGTGTACAGAAAATATGGTTAGATAATATGAATGGAAGTGTTATTAAGCATAAATGTGGTGAAATGATGTTCTTCAACTCCAGAATTATTATTCACTTAGGTGGGATCTTAACTCACGGAACTTCAAAATTGAAAGCGATCGCTTTAGGGCAAGAATTTCAGTACGGAACGGAAGTTAAAATTAAATGCGAGAAAAACCACGTTAACGGTATTGAGAGAATGGGTAAAATTGCTTCAACACCACACGGATATGTTAACCCTGAAGAATTAGATACTTATAAAAAAGAGCATAGACAATTTATTCACGATGCTTTAAATGTTGATTACAACCAGGTTATAAATTATTTAGTTGAGAATGATGAAGATTCTCCAGTTAGTGAATAAATAACTAGTCAAAACCTTTTATTTAGTGAATTAAAATAATATTTTTGTTATAAATTAATGAAGACATTACCACCTAAAAAAGGGATGATTGAGAATAGCATAAATACCCTACTAATTGATGGGAACGCGTTATTTAAAACTGGGTATCACGGTGCCAAAGATGAGTTTAATGCAAACGGTCAACACATTGGTGGGGTTTATCAATTTATAACTATGCTTAGAAAATTGTTAAACGAAGAATTTTATCATAAAGTATTCGTCTTTTGGGATGGAAAATTTAGCGGTAAATTAAGATTTGAAATTTATAAAGATTATAAAGGGGATCGAAATAAGGATTTTATAAACGGAACGGCACCAGTTGATGAAAATCAATTAATCGAGCGTTACATGGTCCAAGAATACTTAGAAGAGTTAAGTATTAAACAATTAGAAGATGAAGTTGTTGAAGGTGATGATTTCATAGCTTTTTATTGTAAAACTAAAGAGGATAATGAAAATATAACTATATGTTCTAATGATGGTGATTTATGTCAATTACTAGAAGAAAATATTAGAATTTATCTTTTACATAAAAAAAATTACATTAACCTTAATAATTATCAAGAGTATTTTTCTCATAAACAAGAAAACTCTATGTTAATTAAAATTATTGCTGGAGACTCAAGTGATACTATTAAAGGGATAAAAGGTGTAAAAGAAAAAACGTTATTAAATTTGTTTCCAGAATTAGCTGATAAAAAAGTTGAATTACCTGAAATTTTAGAAAAAGCATCGTTTCTTCAAGATGAGCGCATTAAAAATAAATTAAAAAAGTTAGGTGCGTTAGAAAATATTCTAAATAGAGTTACAGTAGGATGTCAAGGTAAAGATATCTACGAAATAAATAATAGATTAGTAAATTTAAGTGTACCGCTTATGACTGAAACAGCTATTAATAATTTAGTTGAACTAAGGAATAATAGATTATCAGTTGATGATCGTGGGATTAAAAATGTATATAATCTAATGAAACGAGATGGTATCGATAAGAAAATTTCAAATTTTTCTGATGACTACTTATTACCGTTTAAAAAATTAATTGAAAGAGAGAAAAAAAATAAATATGAACAACAGTAGAAATGAAATTGCGTATCGATTTGATTTTGTATTAAAAATAAACGAATTCTTTATCGTACATAGAGAGTTTAATATTAAGAACTACAATGAAAAATCTAGAGAATCGCTAGAAATGAAAGAATTAATGGATGAATTGATGGGAATGAATTGTCCATCTGGTAAATTGGGATTAATCCCTAACCTATTAAAAAAAGGATCTATAGAATATCTATGGGAGCACTTTAACCAATACACAGTGCAAACAGTGGAAGAATCAAAAATTAAAGACTCAAATAGTAGAGTTGATAATTTCTCATTCGAACTTAGAGAATATGGTGAACTAATTGGATCAGCTAATTTTAGTGGGGAATATTTCCAACCTAAAATTAGAGTTAAAGTTGATGTAAAAGAAGTACTTCCTAATATTATGGAAGAGATAAGACATTATTTAGGTAAAAATGAATATACTACTAAATATGGTAAACAAGTCTTAAAAAGAAACAACCGATTATCAATGGCTGATAAAGAAAGGGTTTATATTAATGAATAGTGATAAAAACACTTTAGGTTACTTAGGCGCGGACTACCAACTTAGGTTGGTGGCCCAAGTCCTAAATGATAAAAAATTTGCTAATATAGTTCTTAATTTGTTAAAACCAAATTATTTTGATAATGAACATTTAAAAATAATTATGTCAGAAATAATCAATGCTTTCGAGCAAGATGAGGTTATTGTTGATTATGGAAGTTTAACTTTTAGATTAATGGCTAGGATATCTAATGAAATCCAACAAAATTTCATTAAAGAAACTTTAGACACTATAAAAGCAAGTACTTTAAATGATGTAATAAAAATTCAAAGTACTGCGATTAAATTTTGTAAACAACAAGAAACTAAAAAAGCTGTATTCGAGATTCAAAAAATAATAGAGCGCGGGGATTTGGAAGAATATGATAAATGCGAAGCTTTATTAAAATCAGCATTAGAAGTAGGTGTACCAGCAGATGATGGTGAAGACAATTTCGATAATATTAATGATGTATTAGCTGATGATTTTAGGGACCCAATTCCAACAGGTATTACTAAATTAGATGAAGTCATGAATGGTGGCTTATCTAGAGGTGAGTTAGGTATTGTTTTAGCTGCTTTAGGTGTTGGAAAGACAACTTGCGCTACTAAAATCGCTAACACTGCTTTTAATTTAGGGTTAAACGTTATTCAAATATTTTTTGAGGATACACCAAAAATTATCAAAAGAAAACATATTGCTTGTTGGAGTGGTATTGAACTTAATGAATTACAGAATCATAAAGATGAACTTATAACTTTAGTTAATGACAAACTAGAAAGAGGTGGTTCTCTAATGTTAAAAAAATTCTCAAGTGTAGATACTACAATGGGTAAAATTAGGAATTTTGTTAAAAAACAAATTTCTAGTGGTGTGCATCCAGATTTAATAATTATCGATTATATTGATTGTGTTCAACCTTCTAGACATAATGATGATGTTAATGCTGGGGAAGCAATGATTATGCGAGAATTTGAAAATTTGTTATTTGAATATAATATCGCGGGTTATGCGATGATTCAAGGTAATAGATCAGCTATTAAATCAGAGGTCGTTGATACTGATCAAATGGGTGGGTCAATTAAAAAAGCTCAAATTGGTCATTTTATATTATCAATTGCGAGAACTATAGACCAAAAAGAAACAAACCAAGCAACACTGGCTGTATTAAAATCAAGATTTGGTAAAGATGGGGTAATCTTTAAAGATGTTTTATTTGATAACGCTAGAGTTAATATTGAAATAGGTGATAATGATGGGTCGAAAACATTTTTACAAACTAAAAATGATAAAGATTCTAGTGGCCAAGAAAGAGTTAGAGCAATCATGGCTGACATGAAAAAAGAAAGAGATAAAAACAAAGAAAATGGAAATGCGTAAAAAAAAGTATAGTATTTTCCCATTAGAACATCCAGATCTATGGGAACGGTTTAAAAATTGTGAATCACAATTCTGGAAAGCACAAGTTTGTGACTTTTCAAATGATAATTTTGAAGGGTTAGAAGAAAGTCAAAAGAGATATTTAAAAATGTTAATATTTTTCTTTGCTAATTCAGATGCGGTTGTTGCTGATAATTTAGCTTTAAATTTTCTTCAAGAAAAAGATATGCCAGAAGAAGCTAAATTCTTCTACAGTTATCAATTAATGAATGAAAATGTTCATAACGAAACATACGCGACAATTATTGAAAACTACATTAAAAATGATAGGGAAAAAGAAGATGCTTTCAATGCAATTTTCACAGTACCTACAGTAGCTAAAAAAATGTCATGGGCAGTTAAATGGATTGATAACGGTACTTTAGAAGAAAAACTAATTGCTTTCTCAGCTGTGGAATTAATTTTATTTTCATCAACGTTTGCGGGTATTTTTGGATTTAAAGATTTAAATAAATCATTAGAAGGATTATATGTTGCGAATGAAGAAATCAGTAGAGATGAAGCCTCACATGGTGAATTCGCGGTTCATTATTATAATAATCACGTAAAAAATAAAATTGCTCCAGAAAGATTGCGGGATATTATTTTAGAAGCTTATAAAGTAGAAGAGCAATTTATTTATGATTGTTTTGGTGAAGGTGTTGTAGGTTTCAATAGAGATAAAATGATTCAATACGTTCAATATGTTACAGATAATGTATTAACTAGATACAACCAACAAAAAGAATTCTATGTTAAGCAACCATTAAAATATATGGAAAATATCGGGTTAGCGAGTAGAGATAATTTTTTCGAAAAAAGGGTTAGTGAATACACAAAATTATCGGATAATAGTTTAACTATTAATACTGATATGGATTTTTAAAAACAATAGGTTTAAATATGAAAATTAAGAAAAGAAATGAAGAGTTGGTGGCTTTCAACCCCAACAAAATTTTAAGTAGATTAAAAAGTACCGCTAAAGGATTAAAAGTTGATTATACTAATATATCAATTGAAGTACAAACATTATTATATGACGGGATTTCAACAAAACAAATTGATGAAGAAGCAGCTAGATTAGCTGCATCCTATTGCACAAATCATCCAGATTATTCGTTATTTGCCGCGAGAATTACCGCTTCAAGATTACAAAAAGAATTAGGGACTGGGATAGAAATTTGGAAAAAACGATTAACTGGGTTAATATCAGATAATGTTTTTGAAAAACAAGCTAAATGGGATGTTGAACCTAATTATGCGTATGATTTTACTTTTGATTACATCGGTATTGGTAGTTTTATGACTGTTTACGGTGTTAAAAAGAATAAAAGGCAATTGGTTGAGTTACCATGTGAAATGATGTTTAGAGTGGCTTTATTTCTATCTGAGAGTAAAGATGAATTCATCGCTAGATATGAAAATTTTACTGGTAGAAGATACGGTGTTGCAACACCAGTTTTCTCTAACGGTGGAACTTTAAACAACACTATGATTAGTTGCTCAGTAAATGAATTAATGGATGATAGTTTAGATGGTATTCACGATACATTAAAATCTATTGCTCAAATGTCTAAAAGTGGTGCTGGTATTGGATTATGGGCCTCTAACTTAAGATCTAAGCATACTGAATACAATAATAAAGGTAAAGCTGGTGGTATTATTAGGTTTGCTAAAATGGTTAACGAAGATCTTAGATTTTTCAAACAAAATGAAGATAGAAGAGGTAAAGGGGCTTTGTATTTAAATATTTGGCACCGAGATTTATTCGATTTCTTGGATTTAGTTAAAAAAGAAGGATCTGAAGAAACGACTGCAAGAGATTTAATGATTGCGGTTGCGATTAATGATTTATTCTACAAACGTTTAATGAAAGATGAAAAATGGTCAGTATTTTGTCCAGATCAAGTTCTAAAAACAATGGGATTTAATTTATATGATTTTTGGGGTGACGAATTTGAAGCTAAATACCTTGAATGTGAAAATGAATTATCTTTAGATAGACACCAATATACTTGTAGAGAAGTTGTTGAAAAAATATGTTCTTTACAATCTGAAACTGGGGTTCCTTATGTTTTAAATATTGATAATGTAAATAAAGTTAATAACCAAGAAAATTACGGAATTATAAAAACAGCTCAGTTGTGTATCGAAATTGTTCAACAAACTAGTTCAACTGTTTCAGCTCAATGTTGTTTAGGATCAATAGTTTTAGCTTCTTTTGTTAAAAACGGTAGAGTTGATTATGAGGGAATCAGAAAAGCGGCCGCTGGGTTAAATTACACTTTGAATAGGGTAATTGATAAAAATGAGTGGGTTAATCAAAATTCATTTAATGGTGGTGTATTCCAAAGAGCAACAGCTATTGGTGTTTGTGGATTAGCTGATCTATTTTATATTTTAAAAATTCCATTCGAAAGTGAAGAAGCTAAAATAACTAACAGACAAATATTCGAAAATATTTATTATGGTGCTATTGAAGGTTCAATTAAATTTAGAAAAGAAAATACAATTTTTAAAGAAGCGCTTAAATTAATTGATGGTACTAATGTTGGTAAAGGAATTTTTGTTTTTGAAAAATATGATGAAGAAATACCAACTACATTAGACTGGGAAGCGTTAAGAAGTGATGTATTAGAATTTGGTGTAGCGAATAGTATGTTTGTAGCTCCAATGCCAACAGCGTCAACAGCAGCATTAGCTAACGTTAATGAAATGTTCGAACCAATACAAGATTTAGCTTTAATTAGAAAAACTATTTCAGGTTCATTCCCAATGTTAAATAAACATATGGTTAGAGATTTAGAGGAAAAAGGTATTTTATGTGATGATATAATTTTAGAAATAAAAAATGTTAAATCGTTAAATGAGGTTAATTTAGGTCGATATACTGATGACACTAATTGGATTAATGATTTTAAATTCTTATATAAGACAATTTGGGAATTACCTCAAAAAACGATGATTAATTTAAGTGCTGATAGACAACGATTCATCGATCAATCACAATCATTTAATTTATATTGGGATAACCCAACTTTATCTAAATTAGTTAATGCGTTAATTTACGGTTGGCAACAAGGGTTGAAAACTGGTGTTTATTACACAAAGACCAAGCCTAAAATTTCTGCTGATAAAAGTCTAGGATTACAAAAAGTATCCGTTGAAGATAATAAACCAGAAGATAGTCCATTCGACTGTTTAGGTTGCTCAGCATAACAAATAAAAAAATGGGTGATAAATATTTATCACCCATTTTTATTTTAAACTATTTATAATAAAAACATGAGTGATTACATTAATATAGAATTCCCCTTTAAAGATGATGTAAATGGGAAATACCTTAATTTAAATAGCGATTCAAATAACGCGATTAAATCAGAATTATTATTACTATTATTAACTACGAAAGGTCAAAGATTATATTTACCAGATTTTGGGACCAATTTAAAAAAATTTATTTTTAATCAATTAGATGGGGTTAGTTTGAATGAGATTAAAATTGAAATAAATACGGCGATTTCCAAATATATTCCAAAATTAAAGGTTACTAGTTTAGTTGTAATCGAAACTCCATTAGAAGAACATACTGCTGTTGTAAATATAAATTATACAATTACTGACGATGTTTTTGAAACGAAAGATAATTTAATAATAAAATTCTAATAAGCAACCATCTAGGTTGCTTTTTTCATTTAAATTTTTTAATTTTTTAATATATTATATTTATATAAAAAGATTAATATGTCAAAAAAAATAAATTATTTTAGTAGAAATTTTAATGATACGAGAACGGAGCTAATCAATTTCGTTAAACAATACTATCCAAACCTATTAAGTTCTTTTAATGATAGTAGTGTTGCTTCAGTTTTTATTGATTTAAATGCTGCTGTAACTGATTTACTATCATTACATACCGATAGAATGTTCCAAGAAACACAAATAGACTTCGCTAAAGAACGATCTTCTGTTTTGTCATTAGCTAGGACTTTTGGGTTGAAAATACCTGGCAAAAGACCCTCTATTACGGTTTGTGATTTTTCAGTGACTGTACCAGTTAATGGTGATTCGTTTGATATTGAATATGCACCAATAATTAGAAGAGGAGCCCAAGTTGGTGGTTCTGGTAAAATATTTGAAACTGTTGATGATATTGATTTTTCCTCACCATTTACTAGTGGTGGTGTTCCAAATAGAATAATTATTCCAAATATAAATGGTAATGGCGCCATTGTTAGTTATAAATTAACTAAACGAGAAATTGTAATCAATGGTGTTTCAAAAATTTTTAAAAAAACTATTTCTACTCAAGACGTTAAACCATTCCTAGAGGTAACATTACCTGATTCAGATGTACTGTCAGTAGAATCAATAATAACCCTAGAAGGGTTAGACTACTCTACTTCACCAACTAATAACGATTTTTTTAATAAAGAAAATCAATGGTATGAAATGGAAGCTTTAGCTGATGATAAAATATTTATTGAAAATAATAATGTGATTAGTGATAATCCAAGTATTAAGCCTGGTAAATGGGTCCGAGTTGATAAAAAATTCATTACTGAATATACTGACCGAGGATTCTTAAAAATAATTTTTGGTGGTGGTAATCAAGATATTAGTAACGTATTTAATTTAAATAGTGGTTTTACTAATAGATTAGGTGATTTTATTAATAATTTATCATTAGGTATTACGCATAAACCAAATACAACCTTATTCATTAAATATCGTGTTGGTGGTGGTTCTTCTAGTAATATTGGGCCAGGGACATTAACTAATAACATTCTATCTGATATTTTTGTAAATGGAACGGTAAATAAGAAAAACATCCTTGTTAGGGATTCATTAACAGTTTCAAATCCAGTACCATGTTTAGGTGGTAGGGATGAACCATCTGTAAATGAAATTAGAAACATTGTAAAATATAATTTTTCAGCTCAGAATAGAGCTGTAACTATAAAAGATTATGTAAGTCGAGTTGCAATGATGCCTGGTGAATTTGGAGTACCGTTTAAATATAATGTTTATGAGGAACAAAATAAAATAGTTGTAGCTATTTTAGGGATTAATCCAGAAGGTAAATTAACAAATTCATCAACAAATATTTTAAAAGATAATATTTCAGAATACCTAAGTGATTACAGAATGATCAATGATTATGTTCAAATTAAAAATGGTAAAATAATTAATTTAGGGTTTGATATTGATTTAATGGTTGATAAAAAATTTACAAAGTCGCAAATTATATCTGAAGTTATAAATCGAGTGATTAGTTACCTAGATGTGAATAAATTTGATATGGGTGAAAATATTTTCCTATCTCAATTAATTGAAATAATAAATAACGTTAATGGTGTTCTAAATATTGTTGATTTAAAGGTTTTTAATAAAGTGGGTGGTAAGTATTCATTAAACGAAATCTCTCAACCATACACTAATGAAGAAACTAGAGAAATTGATTTAATGGGTGAATATACTTTATTTTCGGATGGTAATTCAATTTTTGAGGTAAAGAATCCAGTAAGTGATATTCGCGTAAGAGTAAAATAATTAAAAAAATAAATATGAGTTGTTGTAAAGTAAAAAATAATTTTAAAAAAGAAAATAATGATAAACCTAGTAATTTAATTACTAGGTTATTTCAATTTATAGTGGTTTTGGTATTAACATTAATAGCCTCACCAGTGATAATCTCAATCATTTTAATAATGTTATTCCAATCAATAGTATTAAATAAAAGAAATGATTTAACTAATATTCTTAATTCAATAATAGAAGTTAAAAATAAAATAAGTAATAAAAACGCTGATGTTGAAGATACTGAAGATGCTGAGAATGTTGAAGATTATGATATAATCGGGTTAGAAAAAATAAATAAAGAATAATTTAATATAAATAAATTGGAGAATAAAACAATTAGAATAAAAGCCTCAGTAAATGGTGGGGATACATATATTAAAGCCGCCTTAACGCAAGATTTTGATTTTTTAGAGGTATTATCCTTAAAATTAAGTCAAGAAGAAGTCTATACCAGATTCTCTAGTGATTACGGAGTAATTGCTGGAAGATGTATTGTTAATAGCGGATTAGGTGTGCCTAATTGTAAATTATCTATCTTTATTAAAATTAATGGTGATGATGTTGATAATGAATATATAGCTACACTACACCCATACAAAAACCTACAAGATTTAAATGTTGACGGTTTGCGTTATAATTTATTAGCGAATAATTTAACTAGTGATAGGTATTCTTCGGTGGGATCATTCCCGACTAAAAACGCGATTCTAGATAATGACCAATTATTTGAAGTGTATGATAAGTATTATAAATATACCACAACTACGAATGATTCAGGTGATTTTATGTTTTTTGGAATACCAGTCGGAACACATATGTTAACGATGGACGCTGATTTATCAGATATTGGTATTTATTCGCAAAGACCTTATGATTTTATCGAACAAGGTAGTAATAAAAACTTATTTGAATCAACAACAAAATTTAAAGAGAGTAAAAATTTAGATACTTTATCACAAATTAAATCAAAACAATTAGGTGTTACAGTTATGCCTTTTTGGGGTGATACTGAGATCAATGAGATTGGAATTACTAGAGTTGATATTGATTTGGGTCACGAAATTATCCCAAGCGCAATATTCATGGGTAGTATTTTTGGTGATAATGAAAAAAATAGTCTTAATAAAAATTGTGCGCCTAGAAAAGATTTAGGGCGATTATGTGAAACAATAACTACCGAGGGGTCAATAGCTATGATTAGGGAAACACCCGATGGTCGAATAGAGCGATTTGATGTTGAAGGTGGCCGAGTGATTGATGAAAACGGTGCCTGGGCTTATAGAATCCCAATGAATTTAGATTACGTGATTACGAATGAATATGGGGAATTAACACCAACTGATGATACAACTAAAGGAATACCAACTAGAGCTAAGGTTAGGTTTAAAATTAGTATGGACGATAGTGGGGATTCTGGTAGATTAAGAAGTAGAGCAAGTTATTTAATTCCGCATAATCCAAAAGATATTTCTGAAGAGGATTATAGTTTTGATAGTAGTACTTCAGATAAGCATTTTAGGGATTTATATTGGAATAAAATATATACTATTAAAAATCATATCACTAGGGTTCAAGGTGCTTGTGGTGGTAATTGTAGTGATAACCGACATATGGTAGGAATTAAAGATGTTGATAATTGTGTTGGTCTTAAAAACCCATTTCCATTTAATAAATTAGATGGTGACTTCAATCCCATATTCTCAATTCTATGTATAATAATCGGTATCATAATACTCGTTATTAAAATTGTAAATGAGTTTTTAAGTTGGTTAAATGGAATTGGTATTGGCGGTGTAATTGATTGGTACCCATTTAAAGGTATAAAATGTGTTAAAATTAACTGCGGGTCACAAATATATACGCCTGGCTGTGGTGGTAAAGCGGTACCATCTGATAGTAATGGGAGTTCTAGTGATGTAACTCATGAATGCTTTAAAACTCAGTTAGCCGAATCTCTTAACGTATATGAGTTTGACTTCTATAATGATTGGGTTAATGGGTCTCTTTTTTCATTCTTAATCAAATATAAAAAGAAAAAAAATGAGAAAGGTAAATTTTGTGATTTAGATGCTAGTAATAAAATGTACATTGTTGACACTATTATAAATGGTAGTAATAATATTAAAGATTTCACTAATGTAAATATTGGTTCTGGGATAATTAAAGAATATAATGGTGAACTTTTCTATGGTGCTTACCATAATAAAGGTTATTTATTATTTGCAACGGATTTATATAATTTGGGATCAGTATTTGATTGTGATTGGCAAGGTATTCCAAATATTAATAAATATCTAACCCCTTCCTCATACCAACTCCCACCAAAAATTGATGAAGAATTTGGTGTTACTGAATTCGCTAATGATGGATCACCGAATGGGTTATTATTTAATTTAACATGTACTAAATTAACAATTAATTCTAAACAAGGGCAAAATATTAAGCGCTTATGTGAAATTGGTGTTGGTTTAGAAGAATATGGAACAAACAACGCTCTTAGGGATGAATATATCAATAACTCTGAGATAGAAAACCAATATATTAGAGATGTATTATTATACTTAAACGATCCAACGTTAACAGGGTTCACAAATACTGGGTTAAGTAGTGGTTTTGGTAATCTGTCAAGTTATTCAAACTTAAACCCAAACTTAGGTCTTGATTATGTCAGATATAGAGAATTCGCAAGTAAAGCGGTACACCAATCATTAGGTAATTCATTTTACTTTTATTTTGGTAGTACACCAGGTTCAACTGCTTTAGATAAGATGAATAGTAAGTATTTCGCTAAGAATTTTGGTTCTGGTGTTGACACGTTTACTATTAGCGGTTCGGTAACTAATGTAAGTAATATAGGTGGATCAAATGGTGCTATTAATAATATAATTATTGATGGAGGAACAGCGCCATTTACTTATGAATGGAATACTGGGATTATCGCTAATAATTTAATTAATTTAAGTGTAGGTCAATACATATTAACCGTTAGTGATTTTAATAAGAATGTGGTTAGAAAAATATTTAATGTTTTAGGTCCACAACCAATTATAGTTGATACAAGTAAAATAGATGAACAAAGTATTAATGGTGGTGATGGAATAATTTATATTGATAATATAATTGGAGGAACCTCTCCTTACGATATAACATTAACTGGACCTAATGGATCAACAACGGTTAATAATGTCTTAAATCATATGTTTAATGGCTTAAATGATGGATCTTATCAAATAAGTGTAATCGATAGTGGATTACCTTCAATGAGTTATTCAACTTCAGACCCAATAGTAATTAATAAACCAAAAGAATTATTAGTTAGTTTAACGAATAGAACCAACCCAACTTGTTTTGGTAATAGTAATGGGTTTATTAATATTGATGTGACATCAGGTAATTTCCCTTATTCTTTTCTAACTACATCTACTGGTTTTTCTAAAACCGATATGAATCTAAATAATTTAAGTAGTGGTACTTATTATGTTACAGTTACTGACTCTATTGGTCAAGTGTTTAATGATGTAATTACATTAACGCAGCCAGATGAACCAATAATGGCCAGAACCACATTAAGTGGTGGGGTGAATGTATTCTTAGTTAGTCAACCAAATACTGCTGATGAGATATATACTTTCTATAAAAATAATAGCGTAGCTGGAACAGCTTTTAAAATGAATACAGCTGGATTAGGTGAATCAATTTCATTTGAGTATGGTGCATTAATAATTGGTGATAAATTAAAATTTAAAACACCTGATGGTTGTTTTAGTTCAATAATAACATATAATGGGTAAAAAGATAAAATTAAATAAATTTAAATCGTTAGAATCAATTAATAAAGAATCTTTCATTAATTTAGAAATTAATCAAGATAATAAAGAAATTCCAATTAACGAAATTGAAGGTGTGTTAAATGTTTCGGAACAATTTAATAAAGAGCGAAATGAAAGTTCATTATTTAGATTAACAGGTACTATTAACCCAATAATGAGTAATATTTTGTGTAATACGACTGGTGAGGGTAGTTTAAGCGTTTTCAATAAAATTGAGTTTAGAGATAGATCATATCCATCAGATGGGTTATTAACGAATGATGATGATTTATCGTTTAAAGAAAGTATTATAGAGCATTTGGTTAACATTAATGGGTGGTGTGGTTATTACGATCCAACTATCTCATCTAAAGTTAATTGTAAATTAATTGAAATGCACCCTAAAAAAGAGAGTTTTAGTTTTTTAAAGACGAACGGCATTAAAAATTGGTGTATATCCATAACATATCCGTTTCAAAAATTAGTAACAAATCTAGTTGGTATTGGGTTATTAGTGATTAAAAAAGAAGTAGTTACATTTAATAATCGTAGTATGGTTAGATTTACTACTCCAGTTAATCATGGGTTAAATAGAGGTGATAAAATTAGATTATTTAATTTAAGTAACCCTTCACTCAATGGTGATTACATTGTCTTTAAAACTGGGTTAGAAAATGGTGATAATAAAGAAAATTATTTTTTAATTGATATTAATCCATCGGTTGATATTACTTCAACTACTAAAGTTAGTCGATTAGTAAATGGGTCACCATCCGAATATTATTATCGAGTTTTTAAAAAGATAAAAACAAAATATTCGCAAATAATGGAAGATGATGATTATGAAGTTTTCCAAATGGGGTTTGCGAATAATATTTTCAACGATAACATTTTACAATTCATAATAAATGAAGAGATTGATATAAGTGAATTGACAGATAATTTAAATCGTCCATTAACTGAAATTTATTTAAGTATATTAAAAACGGATTCAAACGGTACTTTTTCAACGGTTAAAAGTGGGTTGAATTTAAATTACATAGATGATGTTGCTTCCCCTAATTCAATACCTGATATTAGAAAAATAAATAATAGTACTTCTAGCCCAACGCCACTTGAGGTAGGGCTTGATTCAGCGGATACAACTTTTTTAGGTGATTTAGTTGAATATAATAAATATACTTTAATTGAACGTACATTATCTAATGTAAATCATAGATTTAATACGATTAATCGAGATTTAGGTGGTATCATTATTAGCCCAGCAAATGAAGCTAGTGTTAATATGGGTAACAGATATGAAGGTTATTTTTACAATCCACATCATAAAATTAGAATTAGAGAATTATCGGATTATATCGAGCAAGGGGATCAAACAACTGGAGATATTCCAGAGTATGCTGAAAACTTAGGTGATGGTAGATTTTTATGGCGAGATATTTATAGTATCGGGATTAACGCTTCTTCAAACTCACCTAACTATCCTTTTTTGAATGGTTGTCATTATATTAATAAAAACATTAATTTTAATTTAAAGAGACAAGATCCTTTTGGTAATTACGGGTTATTTTATAATACGTTCCCAAGAGATAGTGGTGGGGTTGTGATTAATGATATTGGAATTAAAAAAGATACTGATTATGAATGTTAAAAATTATAAAATAAATATAAATTCTATTAAAAATGGTGGTTTTATAAATTTACCGATATTTGAAGATTTCTCTACCCTAGATCAATACGACACCATTAAAAAAGATTTTATTGAAGTAGAGAAGAGTAAAAGTATTAATCCAATTTTAGATTATGAAAAGACTAGGTTAACACCTAAAAAAGATGGTAATGATATTAATAAAATTAATATTAATTTAAATCTACTTTCAAATGGGGTTATTAATTCTTCTAGTACTTTAGAGAGTATTGGTTTTAATCAAAAAGATGTTTTATATAGTAAGAATGCGTTTAAAAAAAGTTTTTTAAGATTAAATTTTTATGATACTGATAAATTAACCTCACAAAGGTTAGTTAATTTTTACACAATTTTTTTAAAAATGTTACCAGAATATTTAAATCAGAACGGTGGGTATTTGGCTGGAACACCAAAACCTGTTGCTAATATTCCAGTCAAGTTTACAATTAAAAATCCGAATATATTTGTTGATGAATATTCAGAGGGGTTTAATTTATATCATTATAAAGATGAGGTAAAAAATGGTTTACCAAAAGAATTATTTATGCGAGGTGTTTTCAATAACGCTAAAAACGGTGTTAGTTATAATTTAATGACTGCTAATTCTCCTCAATCAATAACTAACCTAGTAAATAAGTTACATGTAAAATATATTTTATACCGTGATAATACTGGGTATTATTATGAAATTGATGAATCTTATTCAGATAATATAATTGTTGACTCAAATAACAATCTAACTATTAAGTTATATGAAATTATTGAATTATAAATGGAACTAATTAAAAGAACAGTTAATTTAAATAATTTACCTGAAGGTGATTTATTTTTTAATATTAGTATTGAACAAACGATAGACAATCTGGGTATTTTCACTAATACCCCATTTTATCACGATGTGCTTAATTTTGATAAATTAAACTCGAATGATATGTTTGGTAGACCAGATAATACTGATATTTCAGCCTGGTTTTCAAATAATAGCATTCATGTTAGTGGTTTAACGGAAAGTAGGGTCGAAGAATTAGCTACGTATGATTTAATTAATAAGTACCAAATAAATTTTGACGTTGAAAAAAACAACTATGTTAACCATTTAGGTGATGAAATTGATGGTGTTAGTAGAATAACGAATATTAGTGACGGTTTGATTGAGTATGTATTTGACGCTAAAAATGATCCAAATATTGGTACCATTTACCAAAATAATGGGATTTTATATCGTGACACGAATAACAGAACTTCATTTGAATTTAAACAAGAAGGTAATAACAATTTTAACTCTTCGTTAGAAGCAATTTATAAAGAAGAATACTTAATTGGGGTTACAGATGTTTTAGAAACTAAAAATGATATATTTATTGATAGGGGGAATACTACTGTAATGGAACGCATGTTAAAAATGTCTGAAGTGAATAGTTTAGACCATTTAGAAAATTATGGGAACGGATATTTCAACATAATTAGAGGTTAAAATAAAAAGATAATAATAAAAAATTTATAGAATGTCAAACGGGGTTTATGGTATTAAAAGAGGTGCGGATGTTGATCTATCTGATGTAGAAGTATTTTTACATTATTCACCAAGTAGGAATAGTAGAGGTAATGAAGTTATTTCTAAATTAGTGACTGATGAAGTATTGTTTAAGAACAATAACCCTAACAATATCAATAATTTAGAGATCTTTGGTGGGTTATATACTTTAAAATTACCAACAACTAGTTTTGGTAATAAAGGTATTTATACTATTATGATCAAACCAATTGAAATTAGAACTAAATTAATAGATGTTGGTGTTTTGTCAGCACAACCAAATATTAGAGGATTAGTTTTTGATCTTAGTTTAATTGATAATAAATTCTTAAATAAGTTCCAAAATAACGGGTTAATTGGTTATAGAATAGAATATCTTAGTAATACTGGTATTGATAGAAAGATAAAGAATTTGTTTAGAATTATTACGTCAAATAATAAAGCTGAACCGATCAATCAAAACTTAAATAATAGTAATCAAAAAGCGATTCGTTATCGTTTTAATGATAGCGCTACATTTGTATTTGCGACAGTAACACCTAATTCAGCTAATTCAGCTACACCTAATATAATCCCATTCATTGGTGACGCGAATCAAGATGTAATTTTAACCAACACTTTTTTTAACCCAGTGATGTTAGAAATTGAAATGGTTGAGTATGATATTGAAGATTTGGCAATTGGGATGTTTGGCCCTCAAACTAAATCTTTGGAAGATGGTATTTACACAATATATAATTTCGATAAAGAAATTTACAAACAATTTAGTCTATATGAAATTAAAGACCAATACACTGGTAAACCATTATTCGAGGTTAAAGATATACAAAATAACGTTGATTTTTCAAAAGGATTTAACATAATAACTAATATATAAAATGAGTGGTAAAATAAAAATTCCAGGGTATTCACAACGAGTTTCGTATGATAACGGTATCGAGTATAGAAATTTTTCTAGTAATTTAGTTGGTAATCAAACGATATCAACATCAAATGCTGCTACCTTTACTTCAGGTAATTTTAATATAACTACCAATATTGATTCAAAAATTAGTAAATTTTTTAATTTAAAAAAATATTCTAAATATTCTAACCTAAATGATTTAAATTTAAGTGTTGAGGGTATTGAAGTAAATAAATTCAAATTTAATTTAAATTTAGATAAAAAAAAATTAAAAAATTATAGTTATTTTGGTTCATTAAAAGAATTTTTAAGAGTATCTTTAGAAAAGATAATTATAAACTGGCCAGCTGGTTTAAAAATAAATAATTTTGATTATAATAACCCATTATTGGATTATAATACTTATTATTCTAAATCTTATGATGAGGTGTTGGATTCAACAACATTCAGTGTATTAAAGAAATCGATTGTTAACCCATATAG